>Ga0302325_10000649_pt1 | contig 93778 bp, 83 predicted proteins | sample Palsa_T0_2_FD_201948 | JGI IMG/M metagenome (GOLD analysis project Ga0302325, IMG submission 201948) | Peat permafrost microbial communities from Stordalen Mire near Abisko, Sweden - Palsa_T0_2 | ecosystem: Environmental > Terrestrial > Soil > Palsa > Peat permafrost | place: Sweden: Abisko...
CCTGGGTTTTGGAACTGCCAGAAGATCAGTAGGTAGCCGCCGGAGGAGATGTAGCCGACTTGGTCGACGATCGCGATGTAGGAGCCGAGGTAGGCGACGCCGATCGCGCCTATGTACATGAACGGCAGAACCATCCATGCTGCCAGTAGCCGGGTGGCGCAGAGGAATGTCATGGAGTTCACGCCCATCACCTCGAGCGCGTCGATCTCCTCGCTGATGCGCATCGCGCCGAGCTCGGCGACGATCCCGGTGCCGACCTTCGCCGACATCATGTATCCGAACACCAGCGGTACCGCCTCGCGCAGGTTGCACCACGCGGCGAACACCCCCGCATACGCGGGCGCACCCGCCGCCTCGTTGAAATACGCCGCCTGCACACCACACGAGCCGAGGCCGCTGATGAACACCAGTCCCCAGATGACGCCGGTGGAGCCGACGATCAGGATCCCCGACTGGCGCAACGCCTCGCCGAAGAACCTGAACACACGCAGCCCCCACACGTCGCGTATGACGGTGCCCATGAAGCCACCGAGCTCACCCGAGGCGGCGAGCCATTCGCGTGGCATCGCGAACAGTTCGTTCATTTCAACACCAGGATCTGTGGGTGGGTGGCGAGGAGTGTCTGTGTGAAGACGTAGTTGAACGCGCCGAATGCGAGGAACGAGACGACGACGGCCTCGTTGACGGCGCGTCCGACGCCCTCGGCGCCGCCGGAGGCGGTCATGCCTTTGTAGCAGCAGACGATCGCGATGATCGCGCCGAAGATCGTGGTCTTCAACACCGACCCCCATAGGTCGGTGACGGTCGCGTTGGAGAACAGGGTGTTCCAAAACGGCCCCAGGCTGCCGCCGTTGGTGACCTCCGCGATCAGCCCGCCGTAGAGGCCGAACAGGATCGAGTAGATGTTGAACAGCCCGGTGACGAGCATCAGCGACAGGAACCGTGGGACGACGAGGTTCTTGACGGGGTCGACACCCAGGACCTGCAGCGCGTCGAGCTCCTCACGAACCTTGCGCGCTCCGAGATCGGCGGTGATCGCGGTACCACCAACGCCGGCGACGACGATCGCGGTGATCAACGGCCCGATTTCCCGGACCACCTCGATCACGAAGAACCCACCAAGAAAATCAATCGCACCGAACAGCGTCAGGAAGTCCGCCGCCTGCAGGCCCGGCGCTCCGTAGTTGATCGCGACGGTGGAGATCAGCAGCGGAAACCACACCAGCCGCAGCACGAACAGGAACTGCGAGACGAGCTCACCGCCGTACGGGTACGGGGGCCTGATCGTGGACCAGATCGTTCGGCCCGACAGGATCATCATGTCCCCGAATTCCTCGAGCATGTGCCTCAGCGGGAGGCCGACCCGTTCGGTGACGCCGCGAACCATCTCTGTCCCTGCCCCTCCTCCGATTGCGATCAGTCGTCTGGACAACTCTACGCGATGCGTCCCCCGTACGCCACGGTAACGGGGCCGCCGCACGCGCCAAAGCGGCTGCGGAGCGCGGGCGGGCGGGGTCGTCATCCGTTATCGTGGCCCGATTGTGAGGGGGAGGCGGAAAGGCTCCTTGGTGGACGCACGTCGCGCTCGCGGCGCGATCGCGCGCGCAACCGCGCCCCGGCGGGCACCGAGGGTCCTCGCCCTGGGAACGGTCGCCGTCAGCGCGCTGCTGGCGGGCGGATGTGGCGGCGGCACCCGCCAGGACGCCGCCGAACATGCCGGCAACTTCCCGATGAAGGTCGTGCGCGCGAGCTTCCCCGCTCAGCAGTCGATCGCCCGCCAGACCAAGCTCGAACTGCGGGTGCGCAACACCGGCAGCCACACCGTGCCGACGGTGGCGGTCACGATCGACTCGTTCGAGTACACCTCGCACTATCCCGAACTGGCCGACGACCAACGTCCGATCTGGGCCATCGAACAGGGTCCGGGAACGGTCGCAAAGCCGCCCGTGGAAACCGAGGAAGTCAGCCTGTCCGCCGGCGCCGAGACGGCGTACGTGAACACGTGGGCGATGGGCTCGCTCGCGCCCGGCCAGACGCGCAGCTTCGCCTGGCGGGTCGTGCCGGTCAAGTCCGGGTCCTACACCGTCCGCTACACCGTCGCCGCCGGCCTCTCCGGGAAGGCCAAGGCGGTCGCCGATGCCCGCGGATCCGGCGAAAGCTCACCGGTGCAGGGACAGTTCGCCGTCGACGTCGCCGCCACCCCCAAGCTCACCCACGTGAACCCCAGCACCGGCCGCGTCGAAGTCGGCCAGTTCCCTTCCTCTCCCTAAAGTCGGGCCGGCGCCGAAGGCGCAGCCCCGACAAAACCAAACATCGGCCCGCGCCGAAGGCGCAGCCCCGACGAAACCAAACACATCGTCTGGCGCCGGCCCCGCGTTTGGCCGCCTGTCGAAAGATCGGCGCTCCGATTTCGCCATGCGGTGATCCCCTTCGGCCAGCTTGGCATTACGATTGCCTGCGGCTTCGCGCGAGCACGTGCCGGAGGGCTAGGCAGGCCGATCGCGCCAGCCCGTCTCATCTTCTACAGGAGGAATCAACCAAGCTCATGCCCAGGACCCGCCAGCAGAACGTCACCGCCGCACAGTGGAGCGCCAACGGATCCGCGCTCGGGTCTCCCGACCTGACGCTCCAGAACAACCAGGTTTTCGGGTCGAACGTCTTCTCCGCCTCGGTCCAGCGCCACCGCCTCTCCAAGCACGTCTACAAGGCGCTGCAGCGCACCTTTGCGCGTGGCGAGGCGCTCGACGCCTCGATCGCCGACCAGGTGGCGCAGGCGATGAAGGAGTGGGCGATGGAGAAGGGCGCCACCCACTACACGCACTGGTTCCAGCCGCTGACCGGATCGACGGCCGAGAAGCACGACTCCTTCTATGGCCCCGACGGCGAGGGCAGCGCGATCGCCGAGTTCTCGGGCAAGGAGCTGATACAGGGCGAGCCCGACGCCTCCTCGTTCCCCAGCGGCGGCACGCGCACGACGTTCGAGGCGCGCGGCTACACCGCCTGGGACCCCACCTCGCCGGCGTTCGTCCTCGAAAACCCGAACGGGACGCTGTTGTGCATTCCGACCGCCTTCACCTCCTGGACAGGAGAGGCGCTCGACAACAAGATCCCGCTGCTGCGCTCGATGGACGCACTCTCCGGCGCGGCGGTCAGCGCACTCGGGCTGCTCGGCGTGGATGACGCGAAGCACGTGTTCACGACGACCGGCTGCGAGCAGGAGTACTTCCTGATCGACGAGCAGTACTACTTCGAACGCCCCGACCTGGTGACCACCGGACGTACGCTGTTCGGAGCAAAACCGCCAAAGGGACACGAGCTGGACGACCACTACTTCGGCTCGATTCCCGAGCGCGTGCTCGCCTACATGCTCGAGGTCGAGCTGGAGCTCGCGAAGTTGGGCGTGCCGATCAAGACGCGCCACAACGAGGTCGCGCCCAACCAGTTCGAGGTCGCGCCGATCTTCGAGAACTCGAACGTCGGCTCAGACCACCAGATGATCACGATGCAGATCATGCAGAACACGGCTCGCCGCTATGGGCTCGTCTGCCTCCTGCACGAGAAGCCCTTCGCTGGCGTCAACGGCTCGGGCAAGCACAACAACTGGTCGATGGGCACAGACACCGGCCTGAACCTCCTCGACCCCGGCGACACGCCCTCGGAGAACCTCTCGTTCCTGTTCTTCTGCACGGCGGTGATCCAGGCCGTCAACAAACACCAGCAGCTGCTGCGCGCTTCGATCGCGAGCGCCGGACAGGACCACCGCCTCGGCGCGAACGAGGCTCCGCCAGCGATAATCTCGATCTTCCTCGGCACCGACCTCGAAAAGGTCTTCACGGCGATCGAGGCAGGGAAGGTGCAGCCGTCCAAGCCCGGCTCGTTCCTTGGCCTCGGCACCCCGGTGCTGCCGCCCCTCCCGCTGCACGGCGCGGACCGCAACCGCACGAGCCCGTTCGCCTTCACCGGCAACAAGTTCGAGTTCCGGGCGCTGGGCTCGGCATCCTCGCCGGCGTTCCCCAACACGGTCCTGAACACGATCGTCGCCGAGGCCGTCGACGAGCTGGCGGACAAGCTCAAATCCGCCCTCAAAGGCTCGGCCACGCTTGAGAAGGCCGTCACCGCCGTCGTCAAAGACGCGTGGATGGCCAACAAGCAGGTCATCTTCGACGGCGACGGCTACTCCGACGCGTGGCACAAAGAGGCAGAGAAGCGGGGCCTGGCAAACCTCAAAACGACGCCCGACGCGCTGCCGTGGATCGTCGAGAAATCGACGATCGCGGCGTTCAAAAAATACAAAATCCTCACCAAACGCGAGCTCGAGGCGCGCTACGAGATCTACACCGAGCAGTACGTGATCAACCTCAACATCGAGGCCGAGACCGCCGCCTCGCTAGGCCGCACGATGGTGCTGCCGGCGGCTGTCAGGTACCTGAACGAACTGAAGACCACCGGCCTGGAGGAGCTTGTCGGCGAGGTCGAGCCGCTCGTCAAGGAGCTCCACTTCGCGCAGCTCAAGCTCGAGGACGCGAACCTGGACGAGAACCATCCAGACAGCTCGGCGCAGCAGGAGGCCCTCTACATGCGCGACACGGTGATCCCCGCGATGGACGACGTGCGCGATGTCGCCGACCGCTTGGAGAAGCTAGTCGCCGACGACCTGTGGCCGCTGCCCAAGTACTCGGAGATGCTGTTCATCAAGTAGCGCTCCCCGTCCGCCGCCGCCCGCCCAGCGGTGCCCACCGCTTTCAGGGCAGGAGGCGGCGGCGGCCGGTCTGCTCGCGGTAGGTGCAGTCGAGCACCTGCGCGCATCGCCGGAGCCAGCCGTAGTCATAGCCGGGCTGCATCGCGACGAGGATCGCAAGGTCGTAGTCTTCGGGGCCGAAGCCGGAGGCGTCGCGACGGGGGTCGGGGTCGATCCCGTAGATCTCCTCGTCGTCCACTTGCAGTACGGGCACGAGCGGGTCGTGGTAGTCGACGTGGACGCCCTCGGCCTGCAGGCACGAGATGATCTCGACGGACGGGGACTCGCAGCAGTCGGCGACGCCGGCCTTGTATGCGGCTCCGACGACCACCACGCGCGCGTCGCGCAGGCGCCTGCCCGATCGCAACAGCAACTCGTGCGCGCGCATCGCCACCCGCCGCGGACGGGCGGCCAGCGTGCGCATCGCCTCCTCGGCGAACAGCGCCGGGCGCCCGCGCTCGCGCAGCTGGTGCAGCAGGCAGTGGGGGTCCACGCGCACGCCGTGGCCGCCGACCCCCGCGCTGGGGTAGTGCGCCATGAATCCGAACGGCTTGGTGGCCGCCGCGTCGGTCACCTCGATCGGATCGAGCTGCTGCCCGCGGCAGGCGTCCGCCATCTCGAAGGCAAGCGCGATGTTGACGGCACGGAAGGTGCTCTCGTACAGCTTGACCATCTCCGCGGCCTCGGGCGAGGAGACACGATGGAGCCGCTGTGCGATGTGCGCCAGCAGCTGCGAGGCGTGCGCATAGCAGGCCTCGGTGGCGCCGCCCACGACCCGCGGCACGTGCAGCTGCTCGTGCTCGGGGACGCCGGGGTCGCCGCGCTCGGGTGAGAACGCGACGAACACATCCTCGCCGACGCGCAGGCCGCGCTGGGCCAGTGGCTCGACGAGCAGCTCCCGCGTACTCCCCACGTAGCTGCTCGACGTCAGCACCAGCGTCTGGCCTGCGCGCGCGTTGTGCACAACCGATTCGCACGTTCGCCTGAGCGTGTCGATGTTCGGGCGTTGCTGTGCGTCGAGGACGGCGGGCACGCAGATGAGCACCACATCGGCCGCGTGGACCGCCTCGATGCTGCCGGTGAGCACGAAGTCCTCATCACGAAGCCCGCCCTGCAGCTCCTCGCGGTCGACGCCGACGACCTCGGCCCGCCCGCTGCGAATGCTGTTCAGCCGGCTGGAGGAGGTGTCGATCCCCACGATCCGAAAGCCCGCGCGGCGCAGCGCGATCGCGCTGGGCAGGCCGGCGTAGCTGAGACCGACGACCGCCACCAGCGCCTGCGGAGCCTCGGCGCTGCGCACGATCCGCACGCCTCCCGCGGCGGGTTCCCACTCCGGCTCGCCGTGCCACACCCGCACGGTCTCCTCGACCAGATCCTCGACAGGTGCGTCGATCAGAAACTCCAGTGTCATCGTAAGTTCCTTCCTGCTCAGTGGGTCGCGAGGGAGTGTGCACGCCCCTAAACCCCTTCTCGAAAATGTTCGACACTCGACCGATGGCTGCGTCCCGCGAGGCCTACACGGGTGCCGTCCAAATCGGGCAGATGGGGGTCGTCGAACGGTGCTTCGCGCCTCACTGACTAGCATTGCCTCATGCCCCAGCGCGACTACCTGAAAGCGATCCACGAGCGCGTCGTCGTGTACGACGGCGGCATGGGCGCCACGCTCGAGCAGTTCGAGCTGACGAGCGAGGACTACGGCGGCCTGCAGGGCAAGTGCCACGAGGCGCTGGTGCTGAACCGCCCGGACGTGATCGAGGGCGTGCACGCCTCGATGCTCGACGCGGGCGCGGAGGTCGTGGAGACGGACACCTTCCAGGGCTCGCGCATCAAGCTCGGTGAGTGGGGCCTGGCCGACTACACGCTCGAGATCAACACCAAGGCCGCCGAAATCGCGCGCAAGGCCGCCGGCGAGCACCGCTATGTCGCGGGCTCGATCGGCCCGACCGGCTACCTGCCCGCCTCCGAGGATCCTTCGCTCGGGCAGATCCGCTTCGGTGAGTTGGTCGAGGTCTTCACCGAGCAGGCCGAGGGACTGATCGACGGCGGCGCCGACCTGATCATCATCGAGACCGCCCAGGACATCCTCGAGGTCAAGGCCGCGGTGTTCGGCGCGCGCGCCGCGTTCAACAGCACCGGGCGCACGCTGCCGATCCACACCTCCGTGTCGCTGCTGCCCAACGGCGGCAAGATGCTGTTGGGGACCGACATCTCCGCCGTGCTCACCACGCTGGAGGCGCTGCAGGTTGACGTGATCGGCCTGAACTGCTCGACCGGCCCGGAGGACATGCGCGACGCGATCCGTTTCCTCGGCGAATACTGCCCGGTGCCGGTCGCGTGCATCCCCAACGCGGGCCTGCCGTTGCAGGGCCCCGACGGCGAGACGATCTTCCCCGAGAAGCCCGAGCCGCTGGCGGACGCGCTGAAGGAGTTCGTCGAGCGCTACGGCGTGGGAGTCGTGGGCGGCTGCTGCGGCACGACGCCAGAGCACATCCGCGCAATCGCTGAGCGCGTCGCAGAACGACCGGTCGCCTCGGGCGGGCGTCCAAATCCCCGCACGCCGCACCTCTCATCGATGATCGCCGCGACGCCGCTCGCGCAGGAGCCCGCGCCGACGATGGTCGGAGAGCGTGTCAACTCCCAGGGCTCGCGCAAGGCCAAGGAGCTGCTGCTGGCAGACGACTACGACGGCCTCGTGCAGATCGCCGAGGACCAGGTCACCGGCGGCGCGCACGTGCTCGACCTGTGCGTGGCGCTTACCGAGCGCACCGACGAGGACGAACAGATGCGCCTGGTGGCCAAGAAGGTCTCGCTCACCCAGCCCGCGCCGATCCAGATCGACTCGACCGAGCCGGAGGTGATCGAACGCGCGCTCGAGCAGGTCCCGGGCCGGGCGATCGTCAACTCGGTCAACCTCGAGGCCGGGCGCGCGAAGCTCGACCGCGTCGTGCCGGTCGCGCTCGCGCACGGCGCGGCGCTGATCGCGCTGACGATTGACGAGGTGGGGATGGCCAAGACCGCCGAGCGCAAGGTGGAGATCGCCAAGCGCATCCGCGAGTTGTGCTGCGAGGAACATGGCTTGGACCCGCAGCTGCTGATCTTCGACTGCCTCACGTTCACGCTGACGACCGGCGACGAGGAGTGGCGCCCGTCCGCTGTCGAGACGATCGCGGGGATCAAAGCGATTAAGGAGCAGATCCCGCAGGTGAAGACCTCGCTGGGGGTCTCCAACGTCTCCTTCGGCGTCTCCCCCGGCGCGCGCGCGGTGCTCAACTCGGTGTTCCTGCACCACTGCGTGCAGGCCGGCCTGGACCTGGCGATGGTCAACCCCAACCACATCACGCCCTACTCGGAGATCCCGGACCTGGAGCGGGAGTTGGCCGACGACCTCGTGTTCAACCGCCGCGAGGATGCGCTTGAGAAGTTCATCGAGCACTTCGAGTCCAAGGGCCCGCAGGACGAAGCACAGGGCGCGGCCGATCCAACCGAGGGGATGGAGCCGGAGGAGGCGCTTCACTTCCATATATTGAGACGCCGTAGGGACGGCGTCGAGGGATGGATCGATCGCAGCGTGGAGAAGATCGGCGCCGTGCCGACACTCAACGAGGTGCTGCTGCCGGCGATGAAGGAGGTCGGCGACAAGTTCGGCGCCGGCGAACTGATCCTGCCGTTCGTGCTGCAGTCGGCGGAGGTGATGAAGCGCGCGGTCGCCCAGCTGGAGAAATACCTGGACAAGATCGAGGGCTACACCAAGGGCACGGTCGTGCTGGCGACGGTGTTCGGCGACGTGCACGACATCGGCAAGTCGCTGGTCAACACGATCCTCACCAACAACGGCTACACGGTCGTCGACCTCGGTAAGCAGGTGCCGATCCAGACGATCGTGGACGCCGCGCAGGAGCACGACGCGACCGCGATCGGACTGTCGGCGCTGCTGGTGTCGACCTCCAAGCAGATGCCCGCGTGCATCCAGGAGCTGCACGCCAAGGGCCTCTCCTACCCCGTGCTGATCGGCGGTGCGGCGATCAACCGCGCGTTCAGCTTCCGCGCGCTGTATCCCGGTGGCAAAGACTCAGACGTGGTCTACGAGCCCGGAGTCTTCTACTGCAAGGACGCGTTCGAGGGCCTCGCGGTGATGGACCAGTTGATCGACGCCGACGCGCGCGACGCGCTCGTGCACAAGCTGCTCGCCGGCGCCACTGAGTTCCGCGCCAAGGGCGACGCTCCCGTCGAGGAGGTCGACCTCGCCGACGACTCCGTGCGCTCGCCCGCGCGCACCGACGCGCCCGTGCCGACACCGCCGTACTGGGGCGTTCGTGAGATTGACGTGGATCTCGACGAGGTCTACCGCCATCTGGACACGCACGTGCTGTTCAAGCTGCACTGGGGCGGGCGCGGTGTCAAAGGCGAGGCGTGGCAGACGCTCCTGCGCGATGACTTCCGCCCGCGCCTTGAGCGCATGTGGCGCGAGCAGGACTACCTGCACCCGCGCGCGCTGCTCGGCTTCTTCCCCTGCTATTCGCTCGGCAACGACATCGTCGTGCTCGACCCACAGGACCGCGCCACCGAGCTGACGCGCTTCGTGTGCCCGCGCCAGCCTAAGGGCGATCGCATCTGCCTCGCGGACTTCTTCCGCCCCGCCATCGACGGCAAGGCTCCGCCGGAGCTCGACGTGATCGCGGTGCAGGCGGTGACGGTCGGCTCGCAGGTGACCGAGCTGATGGCCAAGCTCGAGGCCGAAGGCGAGTTCGCCGAGCAGCTGTTCGTGCACGGCCTCGGCGTGCAGACCGCTGAGGGTCTGGCCGAGTGGCTGCACGCCACCGCGAGGGAGATGCTCGGCATCGAGGCCGCGCAGGGCCGGCGCTACTCGTGGGGCTACCCGGCGGTGCCCGAGCAGTCAGAGCACCTGAAGGTGGAGAAGCTCCTAAATCTGCAGCAGATAAGCATGAGCATCACCGACGGCTACGCGCCCGAGCCCGAGCAGTCGACGCTCGCGCTGATCGCCCACCACCCGCAGGCGATCTACTTCGGCACGCGCCAGGGCCGGCTGCTGCCAAACGGCTCGCCCGACGACCTCATCCGCGGCTCCACCCGCGACCCGTCGCTGTTCGACACCGCCGCCGGCGGCGGTCCCGAGCTCGACGACGGCGACCCGCCGGCGGGCGCCGTCGAAGAGGAGGACGAGCCCGCAATGGCGGGCGAGGGCGCGGCCTGACGCAACCTGGAGAGCTCGGCGCCGACGAGGCGAGCTAGGAATCTTCGCGAGGCGGCGGCCGGAACAGGATCCGCTTGACCTCGCCGGCCGTGCCGCCGCCGAGGCGAAGCGCGGTCTGAAAGCCCTCGCGGCCGAGCTCGCCGGCGTCGAGCGCGCGGCGCAGCTCGTTGAGCGCGGCGTGGTCCTCCTCGCGGACGTGCTCGCGCGCGGTCTCCAGCAGGATCAGGTGTCGTGGACGTTTGAGCGCGGCCGCCATGCGCACGAACGGTTCGCGCTCGGCGGGTTGCAGGCCGTCCATGGCGAGCACGACTGTCTCTCTGTTCTGCAGGCGCTTGGACACGGCCGCGCTCAGGAGCTCCTCGGCGCGCGCAGGCAGATCCTCCTCGGCCACGCGCCCGGCGAGCAGCGCGCGGACCTTCCCGAGCGACAGTAGGCTCGCGCGGTCCTCGATCAGGCGGTCGACGAAGCGGTCGCGCTCGTCGGCCGATGCGCTGGCGACGATCAGCAGGCTCCCGGGCGAGTAGCGCAGCCGGTCGGCGGGCGTGAGCACGCGGCAGTGGACGGTGACGTCGGCCGGCCGCGCAGGAGCGCCGTCGCGACGGGGCCGATCCGAGGACCAGCCGCCGCGCTCGTCGTCGGAGATCTTGACGCTGCGCGAGGGGGGGCGTGTGGCCATGCCTCTCATCATGCCCTAAACGGACGCGTGTGCGGCGATCAGCTCGAGCTTGGCCGCGCGATCGAGCCGCTTGATCCGCGCCTCCTCGCGCCTGGCAGCGCTGCGATCGGCCATCGGCAGCGCGAGCGCGAGCTCGACGGGTAGGCGGCTGGCGGTGTAGCGACTGGCGCGGCCCCGGCGATGAAACGCCAAGCGACGCTCCACGTCGGTACTCCAGCCGGTGTACAGCGAGCCGTCGGCGCAGCGCAGCATGTAGACCCAGGCGTCGGTCATCGTGTCTCGATACGCCGGGCAGCCGACGATGCCTGCTTGCGCCAACGCCGGGTGTATCGCTATGGCTATACAGAGTCCGCGCGAAGGGACTCGACCCCCGCGCCGGCGCCCCGACCGCCGGCGCCCGACGGAACTCCGGGCAGCGGCCCCAGCTTGACGGGCGCGGCGTGCATCGTGCGCAGGCGCACCTCGCGCCAGGAGAGGCCCTCGTTGACGAGCGCTGGCAGTCCCATGATCAGCGCGGTGGCGACCTCGACGGCCTGCAGGACGATGCCATAGGCGATGGCTTCGGGCGTGGAGACGTGGTATGCGCCGGCGAGCACGGCGACGCATGCGGCCTGGAAGACGCCGACGTTGGCGGGCGTGGCGGGCACGACAGCGGTGACGTTGACGGCGAACAGGACGCCGGCGGCGGCGCCGAGGCCGGCGCGGGTGTCGAGCCCGAGCGCCATCAGCAACAGCCAGCAGGACAGCCACTGAAGCGCCCACGCGCCGAGCTGGGCGACGACGGCGACGGCGGCACGTCGGGGCTGGGCGAACACGCGCAGGCCCTCGCGCAGGCGCAGCAACGAGCGGCGCGCGGCGACCAGCAGCGCGTGCGCGCGGCGCGAGCGCGACAGCGCGGCGGGCGGGATGAGCACGGGCGCGATCGCGAGCGCGAGCAGGGCGGCGAGCGGCGCGAGCGCGATCAGCAGCAGCGCGCGGTCGTGCCCGTCGAGCACGCTGACGCTGGACAGGGTGACGCCACCGAGGATCAGCAGTGCGAGCAGGTTGAGCAGCGTCTGCGAGACCATCGTGCCGAGCACGACCGGCAGGGTCTCGCGGGCGCGGCCGATCCGCCGTGCGACGACGAGCGCACGCGAGGGCTCGCCGAGACGGGCGGGCAGCGTGGCGGACATGAGCACGCCGATGAACGTGCCCTGCATGGCGTCGCGGCGTTTGGCACGGCGCCAGGTAGGCGCGGCGGCGAGGATCGCGTGCCAGGCGATCGCGCGCGTGAACATGGCGGCGCACATCAGCCCGACGCCGGCGGCGAGCAGACCGGGCTTTGACGCGAGCAGCGAGGCGGCGACGCGCGTGATGCCCACGCGCTGCAACGCGAGCGCCGCGAGCCCGGCGCCGACGAGCGTGCTCACGGCGAGGCCCGCCCGGCGCAGGGTGCGCAGGCGACGCTGGCGCCCGACGAGCGGGGGCGCGGGCGGCAGCAGCGAGGGCAGCCGCTCGGGCGGCACGCGCGGAAGCAGGTCGGCGGGCACGAAGCCGTGTCGCAGCGCGGCCTCGCGCAGACGCCCGTGACCCTGGCGGCGCACGGGCGCGGCGAGGCTGACGGCCTGCTCGTAGCAGTCGAGAACTTCGGCGGCCACGTGCGGCCAGGCGAAGCGCTCGGCGCGCTCGCGCGCGTCGCGCGCCATGCGTGCACGTCGGTGCGGATCGAGCGCGAGCGTGCGCAACGCCTCGGCCAGCGCGAGCGCGTCTGCGGGCGGCACGAGCAGGCCGTCGCGCTCGTCGCGCAGCACGTCGCGGTAGCCGGGGATGTCGGAGGCGATGACGGGCGTGGCGGAGGCGAACGCCTCGGTGAGCACCATGCCGAAGCTCTCGCCGTGCAGCGAGGGCGCGCACAGCACCTCGGCGCGGGCGAGCTCGGCGAGCTTGCGCTCCTCGGAGACCTTGCCGAGCGCGAGCACGCCGCGATCGTCGAGCATCATGTGGGCGACCTCCTCGGGGCTGGCGCCGACGAGCGTGAGCGTCGCGGGGATGTGCTCGCGCAGCGCCTCGAACGCACGCAGCAGGACCGGAAGGCCCTTGCGCTCGACCGCCTGACCGATGAAGAGGATCCGCAGTTGTGGCTGCGCGTCGGGAACGTGCACGCGCTCGGGGACGTGCACGCCGTTGGGGACGATGCGGTAGCGCCCTCCGTAGAAGCGCCGCGCGGTCCAGGCGGCGGCCTCGGACACGGCGATGCGGACGTGCAGGCGATTCATGCGCCGGCGCCCACCGAGCGCGACGGCGGCGATGCCGTTGGTGAGGGCGTTCTCGGAGTAGGTGTGGAAGGTGCCGACGAGCGGCAGATCGTTGGCGCTGCAGAGGGCGTCCCAGCCGAGCAGCGGCACGACGGGCTCGTGGATGTGCAGCACGTCGTAGCGGCCGCTGCGCAGCTGCTCGCGCAGGGCGACGAGCGAGTGCGGCATCGGCGCGACGTTGGACACGGCGCCGTTGGCGGGGAAGCCGACGGTGCGCCCGAGCGAGACGAAGTGATCGGATGCCCGCCCGCCATCGGGCAGCGCCTGCGGGCGCGCGCCGCGGTGCAGCCGCCGCGAGATCGCGTCGTCGGGGTCATACGGCGCGAGGATTCGCGCCTCGTGCCCGCTCGCCCGGAGCTCTCGCGCGAGAGCGGCTACGTGGCGCGTGACGCCACCGGGATACGTCCACGAGTACGGCGACAGGAGCGCGATCCGCACGGGCTCACACTCTATCCGGCGGGCGTGCGGATCGGCGCGCCGGTGCGATAATCGAGGCATGAGCGCGCGCCACTTCGTCAAGTACACGTTCCTGAAGCTCGACTCGGCGTGGCGGCGCCTGGACGAGGAGTCCCGCGCGCAGCACAAGCGCGAGTTCGCGGCCGCGTGCGAGGACTTCGCCGACGGGCACATGCTGCAGAGCTTCTCGCTGGTGGGCACGCGCGGGGACGCCGAGCTGCTGCTCGTCTCCGAGGCCGAGAACCTCGACCGCATCCACGAGTTCCACGTGGTGCTGGCGCAGAGCGGGCTGATGAAGTGGGCGCAGACCCCGTACTCGTTCCTGGGCATGCGCAAGAGCTCGGAGTACTCCGAAGACGAGCGCACGGTGCCGCGTGGCTTCCGCGGCCGCTACGTGTTCGTGTACCCGTTCGTGAAGTCGCGCGAGTGGTACGCGCTCGACGCACAGGAGCGCTGGCGGATCATGCAGGGCCACATCCAGGTCGGGCGCGAATACCCAGGCGTGGACAACCACACGACCTACTCGTTCGGACTCGACGACCAGGAGTTCGTGGTGGCGTTCGACACCGACGACGTGGGTACGTTCCTCGATCTGGTGCAGCGTCTGCGAACGACCGAGGCATCGCGCTTCACCGTCCGCGACACCCCCAGCTTCACCTGCCTGACGATGTCACTCGAGCGCGCTCTGAACGCGCTCGACGGCGAGCCGGTGTCGCTGGAGACGCTGCCGGCCGTGTAGGCGCGCATTCGTGGCCAAGCGCCCACCCGCTCCCCGGCGCGCGCTCGCGCACCTGCGCAGCGCCGACCCGGTGCTGGCGGAGTTGATCGCCGCCGTCGGCCCGCTGCCGGACTCGCGCGAGGGTCAGGGGCGGGCGGGAATCCCATCACATGACCACTACGGCGCGTTGGTGCGCGCGATCGCCGGGCAGCAGCTATCGGTGCTCGCGGCGAGGGCGATCTACGCGCGCCTGACGGCGCGTTTTGGCGGACGCCCGCCGACGCCGGCGGAGATCCTCGCGGACGACCCCGAGGAGCTGCGCGCCGCAGCCGGGTTCTCGCGCGCGAAGGTCAGCTACCTGCGCTCGCTGGCCGAGCACGTGATCTCGGGCGAGCTGGAGCTCGAGCGCCTGGACGAGCTCTCGGACGAGCAGGTGATCGCAGAGCTCGTCGCGGTCAAGGGCGTGGGCATGTGGACAGCGCACATGTTCCTGATGTTCCAGCTCGAGCGCCCGGACGTGCTGGCGGTGGGCGACCTCGGCATCCGCCGCGCGATCGAACGCGCGTACGGCCTCGACGGCCTGCCGGACGCCGCGACGATCGAAGCCATAGCCGAGCCGTGGTGTCCCCACCGCACGCTCGCCTGCCGCTATCTGTGGCGCTCGCTGCAGAACGAGCCGGCGTAGCGCTCCGCGACCGCGGCCCTCCGCGGCGGCTGTCGGCGCCGGCGCGCGTCTACTTCTTGGCGGGCGTGCGGGACGACTTGTTGGCGCTCTTCTTGGCGCCCTTCTTCTTGTGCACGGGTCCGTACTTCTTGCGGGCCTGCCGTTCGCATGCCACCCGCTTGCTCTTCTTCTTGTATTTCCTCTTGCACGCCTTCAGCGCCTTCGCGAGCCGTTGCGCGCGGGTGAGCTTCTTGGTTTTGCTCGAGAGCACCGCTTTGCAGCCTTCGAGGCCGATCTTGGTGGTCTCTTCGATCGTGACGCCGTCCTGGGCGACGATCGTGGTCGGCATCGTGAGCTTGCTCGCGCTGTTGCAAAGGCTGAAGTCTTCCTTTTCGGGGACGTAGGTGGTGAGCGCGGAGTGCGGCCCGGCGGGGAAGATCGACTCGAAGCTGGTGAACGGGGCGTCCGGCGCGGTTTCGAACTTGGAGTAGGTGATCCCTTTTTTGATGTCGGTTTTACCGTCGAGGACGACCGTGACGCCGGCTTCTTCGCCTTCGCCTTTGAGCACGAACTCGACGTCGGGGAACGCCGCCGCCCCGTGGGAGACGAGATAGGCTTTGCCCCGCAGCGGGTTGCGGAAGACCGGCGTGTGCACGATGCCTTCGCCGATGATCGAGCCTTCGTCGCAGTCGGTCGGGCTCGCGTTGAACGCCGCTTCGACGCACGCTTTTTCGATGGTGCTCTGGCGCGAGGGCAGGACTTCGGGGAGGGTCAGGTCGACCTTGTGGATGTTCGCCTGGCCGAGCCCCGGCGATTCGACCTTCACCGTGAACGTGACGCCGTTGGGTTTGCTGCCCTGTCCGGCCACACTGGCGATCAGCTTCGGCGCGAACGGAAGCGCCGCGCAGTTGCTGACGAAGAACGGGTAGGAGATGGGCGAGCTCGCCCCTTCGTATCCGGTGAGCGCCCCCGTCAGCTTCAGTTCTTCGCAGTCGGTGGGGTTGAACTCGAAGTTCGGGCGGTTGACGTTGACGTCGATCGCTTTCAGCTGCACCGGCACGCCTTTGATGATCTTGGGGATCGGTTCGCTCTTGACGATCGCCTGAGCGGTGTATTCGTTGATGTTGATCGTGGAGAGCACGTCGACGTCGCCGAGGTTGAACGGGCCGGCCTTGGCTTCTGTGACCGCGAGCAGGCCGAACGGCGAGGCGCCGTGCGTGCTCGTCGCCTTCAGCGGCCCGGTGAAGAACAGTTTACCTTTGAGCGTGACCGGGTCGCCGCCGAGGCCGGACTCGCTGATGGTTTCGCCGACTTCGCTGCTTGCCGTGCAGGTTTCGTTACCCTCGGCGAACTGGTCGGCCTGTGCTTCGCTGCACGGCGTCACGTTGGCGATGATCGCGGCGATCCCGGGGGGCAGTTCGGTGTCGATCGCTTCGATCGCCTGGTTGCCGTCGGGGTGTCCGATTATCAGCGAGAACGACGAGAACGCGCCGGCCTGGGTGTTCGCCGAGCCCGTTTTGACGCTCGGTGAGAACGGCAGCGTTTCGCCCGGGCACGGCGTGCCGCCCGGACCGGAGGTGATCTGGAAGGTCGGTTTCGATTCGGCCGTCTGGCTTTCTGCGTCGTTGGCCGAGGCCCACGACGTGAACGTCGCCGTCGAGGTCTGCGGCCCGCAGTGCGCCGGCGTGGCCTCGGATGCGCGTTCACCGCCGGTCAGGTGCAGCGTGAGCGTTTCGAACGGCGACTGCGGCGTTTTCTTGAACCTCGAGACGAGTTGTCCGGTGGGCTTGACTTCGACTTCGCCGGCGAGCTTGACGAGGACCTTCGATTCTTCTTCTTCGGCGACAATGTAAAGGACGAGCGGCGAGGCGAACGGGTTGGTGTCCTGGTCGCCGAGGTAGACCGAGCCCTTTAGTTCTTTTTCCAGCAGCGGCGTCTTGATCGCGACCGTGCCGATTTTGGATGATTCCTGGCAACTGGCTTCGGCGGGCGTGAAACGCTGGGCTTCGAGCTCGCCTTCAAGCGTCGCCGCGGTGTCGGCGTCGGAGCCGAGGAAGCCAGCTTCGCCGACTCCGCAGGTGCCGAGGCCGTTGGCCGCGCCGGCGCTCGCCTGCAGTCCTTCGGGCAGTTCGAGCGTCGTCGATTTGATGTCGGCCTCCTCTTTGCCGTTCTCTTCGAGCGTCGTCTGCTGCGGCATCTTCACCTGGACTTCCATCCCCGTGGGCGTGCTCGCCGCTTCCGTTTCGGGTTTGATCGTCATCGTCGGTTCGAACGGCAGCCCGGCGCAGCCGGTGAGCGCCTGCGGCGTGGTGTATTCGGTCTTGAACGTGCTCGCTTCGCCTTTGCTAGCGAGCTCGCCGGCGTTCCAGGCTTCGCCTTCGGCGGTCGTGTTCAGCTGCTCGCACTGCGTCGGGAGCATCAGGAAGGCGGTCGGGTTGGCGAGTTCGAGGTGTTCGCACGGAGGGTGTGGTTCGCTGACGATCCAAGTGCCTTCGCCGAGACACTGCCAGCCGCGTGCGTTGTCGTGGCGCGAATCGCCTGGAGTGCCCCAGACGGTGACTTTGCTGCCGAGGATCTGCACCGATTGCGAGGCGTCGTAGACGCTCACGTTGGCGCCGTAGTCTTCGCCGGTGCGCACGGAGGTGTTCAGGATGATGGGGACGTGGGCGGCCTCGAAGCCGAAGCGCGCAGGCTCGCCCGGTCCAGGGATCAGGTTGAACACCGGCACCGTGTTGACCTGGAAGCCCAGTCCGATCGGATCGTAGTAGGTCACCACTGCGACGCCGATCGCCGTGTTCTCGGGACACGAGTTGACGTCGTCCGGGTCCTGTGTGCCGAAGCTCACGTCGTTGCACTGCTGCACGGCATTGGGATTGCCAAGCACGTTGGCGTCGCCGACGAGCCCGGCCGGCAACTTGAAGGTCAGGTTCTTCTGTAGCGCCGGCGCGGACGGCCACGGCCCGGGCGTGGTCGAGGGCGGCGGCTCCAGGATCGGTGCTGCCTCGTTCAAGTTGAAGGTCGTCGTCAGCTGGAAGGGATGAGAGCCCGCTTCCAGGTCCGGTTCGAAGCGTTCGTTTTCCGGCTGCAGTTCATAGGCTTCGACTCCGAACGAGGTCGGCTTGCCGTTGACCTCGAGATGCCTTAGAGCCGGTGCCAGTTCCACCTGGCCGATCCCGCCGACGCTGAGGAGCGCTTGGTTTTCCGGTGCCGCCGCTTCGGCGAAGTCTGTTTTTACGTAGATCCTCATTTCGATCTGTTCAAAGGGCTGGAGCGTGCCCGAGAACGTGCACGAGACGGGGTTGACGGGAGCTTCGGTACACGTGAAGCCGACGTGTTCGAGTTTCTTGGAGAGCTCCGTGCCCGACCGCGCGTAGGTGACCTTCGTCACTTCCAGGCCCGGCGGAAGCTTGTCGGTGAGCGTGACCCGTTCCGCTTCGGCTTCTCCGCCGGCCGCCGCGTCGCCGATGTCGCTCGCGCTGACGATCAGCATGCCTTCGCCCTGCAGCGGCAGGTTGGTGGGCGAGGGACGGGCTTCGAGAGCCCAATGCGCGCTCGTGGGGGCGCCGAGAGCGCTGGCGGCAAACGCCAGCGATACGAGGATCGCGCCCGCGGCGAAGACGGCGCGCACGAGCGGGCAACTGAGCAGGGAGGATCGCGGACCGAGCATCCTCATTTCCCTTTCCCGGAGGTCTTGCTCTTGGGCTTGGGCCCGTACTTCCTACGCGCCTGCTTTTCGCACGCTGCGCGCCTGCTCTTCTGCTTCTTGTATTTCGCCCGGCACGTCTTCAGCGCTTTCGCGAGCTTCTGTGCGCGCGTGAGCGGCTTGGGCTTGCTCGCCGACTTGCTTTCCTGGCTGGAGAGCACCTGGATCTTCTCGACGAGGTTGCCGGAGCCGCTGAAGGTGGACGTCGGCGGCGTCTGGAACGCCGCGGGCGGGGTGTAGGCCCCCTGGCACGCTTCGCCTTCGCAGGGGGGCGCGGGGGCCGGTGGCGGGGGCGGCGCGCAGGGCGAGTCGGCTTCGCACACGTGGGCGTCGTAGACGTCGAACAGCCCGTCGTGGTCCTGCGCCGCCAGCCGTGCGGCCGTCAGGAAGAAGACGTCGTCGCCGCTGATGCTCGCGTCGAGGAACGCGGATTCGTGTTCGGAGGTCCCGGAGGAGATCAGCGAGACGCATCCGCCGCCGGTCTTGCAGCCGCCGAGCCCCGGACGCTCGTACTCGTAGACGTTCTCGACGCCCACCTGCTGCGGCGTGCCGTTGACGAGCTCGGTCTTCGTCGGCTTCGCCAGCGGCACGATCGCATCGGCGCTGTCGAAGAACAGCCGACCGCTGTCGGACAGGTAGCGCGGCTGGTAGATGGCGCGCGCGGCCGACTCCGAGGTCCACCCCGGCAGGCTCCCGGCGAGCCAGTGGTCGGCGGGGTCGCCCTCCGCCCAGGTCTGCGGGCGGTCGACCACGAGCCCGAGCCCTTCACCGGCGCCTTCGCCGTGGGCGCCGAAGTCGAACACCCCGTGGGGCCTGGCTCCCGTCGGGTCGCACGAGGCGCAGACGAGATGTCCACTTTCGGCGTCGTAGAGGAAGACCTCCTCGTCGAGCCGTTCGCCGGGCGCTTCGCTGCTCACATCTTCGTTGTCGTAGCCGGTCAGCGGCAGGTCGGACATGAACGCGAGGTAGTCGCCTTCCGGGGAGGCGCCGGCGGTCATGCCGTCGAGATCGTCGGTGCCCGCGCCTTCCCAGTCCGGGTAGTCTTCGCTGGAGATCGCCGCGATTAGCTTCGTGGGTTCCCACTGCTTGCCGTTGAAGTGGCGGATGTAGAGGTTGCAGGTCACGCCACGGGGCTCGACCGCCGCTTCGCGAGGACACGTCCCTCGCTTGGCTCCGGGCGCGAGCACGCCGTTGGCCACGAAGTACACGTAGGAGCCGTCTTCGCTGGCGCCGATCACCCCGCCGCCGGTGCGCGTGGCGAGCACGTTCGCGCTGGCGCCTTCGAGGCCTTCGGGCGTGAGGTCGCGGAGCGTGCCGGAGAGCGGCGTTCCCGGGTTGAGTTCATACACGTACAGGTCGGGGTCGCCTTCTCCGCCGGGGCGTGACAGAGGCGTGAGCGCTTGGTTGTCGGTGAAGAACACCTTCGACCCGTCGGCGCTCGCGATCTGGAACGCGGCCTCTTCCTGACCGTTTCCGGAGCCGCCCGCGTTCGCGTCCACGCGCAGCGTTTCCCCGGTCTGGGGGTCGCTCACGTACAGATGCCCGCCGGCGCTCCAGAAGACGCGCGAGCCGTCGTTGGAGATCGCGTGCCTGACGTTCTTGCCTTCCGCACCGACACGCGCGGAGGCGGGGCTCAGGAACGCCCCGCCTTCGGAGGCCGGCAGCACGCTGACGCGCTGCAGTTCGCTCACGCCCGTGCTCCACTCGTAGATGCCCGGTTCGCCCTTGGATGTGGCGAGCACCACGTGGCTCAGATCCGGCGTGGCCGCCTCGAACACGATGCCTTCGCCGTCGCCGCCGCCGAACGGCTTGCCGCCCGGCGCATTAATTGCGGTCACGAGCGGAAGGTAGCCGGCGTTGTGCGGTTCCATCTTTTCCCCTTCCGCGACGGCGGCACGATAGTCGGCTTCTTCAGATTCCCCAGGCGCCAACGGCGCGTCGTCGCGCAGGTAGATCGTCCGTTCCTTGGCTTCCGGCGCGAGCGGCGGCCGTTCCAGCGAGCCGGAGTTTTCGCTGCCGAAGTTCGGTTTCACAAGCCCGAGCGCGAGGCTGCTCGAGAAAGTCTGGTACTCGGGGCTGACCCCGACGAGAATCCCGAAGCCGCTCGTGTTGAGGGTGGTTATGTTCTGCGAGGACCAGCCTCCCTGTGCGCCGCGAGCGGACAGAACCTGCGTGAATTCGGGACTGCGCACGCCTTCCGGTTCGCTCCCCGCCGGCATCGGCCCGTCCGCCACGTAGGAGATCGCGGCTCCGCTTTCGCTCGCCTGGATCGTGCCGCCTTCCTTGGTCGGAGCTTCCGGTTCGGCACCCGCCTTCTCGGGCGGAGACACCAGTTCCCATTCGCGACCGTCCGCGAGACCGCTGACGATGGCGGCGATCGTGAACGTCTGTTCGGCGCTGACGACTTCGCCGAAGGAGTTTTCGGCGACGAGCCGGTAGTAGTAGGTTCCGGCCGGCAGGCTCTGGATTTCCCATGTCACCGGTTGATCGCCGAAGCCGGCTGGCAGGCTCGTCGAGGGCGTGCTGGTGCAGGCGGCGGGTTCGGATGCGCAACTCGCGCTGCCGTACTCGAAGTGGTAGTGGGTTTCGGCGCCCTCGGGGTCGAGCTGTGCTTCGAGCTTCGTCGCGTTGGAGACGTCCCCGCCCGGCTGGAGTCCCTGCGTACGCAGGCCTTCGACGGTCGGACGCCCCGATGGTTCGAGCTCGAACACGTACACCCTCGCGGAGGCTCCGTCGGCGACGTACACGACGTGACCTTCCGGGTCGACGGCGACAGCGGTGCCTTCACTCAGACCGGGAGCGCTCAGGCGCTGGATCAACGAGCCGTCGGCACCGAAGGCCGCGACGGTGCTCGTAAGCTTGCCGCCCGGGCCGAACCTCAGATTGGCGACGAAGGCTTCGTTCGTGGACTCGTCGACGCCGACGCCGGTCGTGTCTTCGGTGTCCAGTTCCGGGATCAGGACCGTCGCCGACGAGGGGTCGACCTTCGCGACCGCGTACATCGCCGTTTCTTCTCGTTCTTCTTCTTTCGCCCGTTTGAGCGCTTCTTCGCTGGTGGCGTTGGTCGCGATGTAGGCATCGCCTTCGGAGTCCACCGCGAAGCCTCGGGCTTGACTCGCTCCCAGCCCCGTCGGCGCCTCCGACTGGCCCTGGTTGACGATGGCGTCGCTGTAGGTGAGGAGTTCGTCAGCTTCACTGTCGAGCAGGAGTTCGCCCTGCGAGTTCACGGCAAGGCCCTCGATGCCTGAGAGTTTTTCTTTGCTTTTGGAGCTCCCCACTTTGAAGTCGGTGATCTTGGTGATCGCTTCACCCGAGGGACCGAGCTTGAAGATCGTTTTTCCGCCAGAACCAACGACGTACACATCCCCCTTGGAGGGGTCCGAGGGTTCGGCCGAGTTGTCGACCGCGACGGCTGTCGGCGACGGGACCGCGAATTCCGCGGTGAATTCCTCTTCCGTGAGTTCGCCTTCCTTGGAGATCGGCTTGAACTCCTCGACCGCCCCGTTCTTCTTATCGGCCACGTACACCTCGCCGCTTTCGTCGTTAACCGCGACGCCCGACGGGTGCGAGAACTGGCCCACGCCCTTGCCGCTCTTCCCGAACGCGAAGCTGAAGACGTGGCCCCGCTGAGTGATTGCAAGAGCGGACGAACTCGCGATCAGCGCCGACACGAACATGGCGCCCACGACCGCCGCCATGCACCGGCCCCGCCTCCCTAGAACCCCTCTCACAGCCGCTGCACCTCTAGCTTCCTGCTTTCGCTCTGCCCTCGCCTGAAAATCCCGTTCCAATAAGCAGTCTAGCGGACGTCGATGGACTGTCAAGAGGGAACAGGGCGGACTCGGACCTGCCCATCTCGCCGCCGTATCTCAGCTCAAAAGAAAAGTGCGTGGGGCCTCACGACCCCACGCACTTTCACTGCCTAGCTTCAAGAAGCGCTAAGTCCCGATCAGATACGGGTCTCGACTTTCGCTTCCGTCGTGTCTGTGCCTTTCAGCGTCTCGATCGATTTCGCGCCACCAACCGGGCTCCAGCCTGAGCCAGTTTCGGCTTCGGTGAGCAGCACGCCGATTTCACCAATGCCGTTGGCGAATTCGAACGTTGAGCTCGTGCCCATGATGTTCAGCGGCGTGGTCTTGGCATCGACCCAGCCATGCGTCCTGACTTTACCGGTGCCGGTGCATTCGAACTCCGAGCTGTAGGCTGAGGAGCCGCCAACCCCGGAGAACTGAGTCCACACTTCACCCGCGACCGGTTTTCCGGAACCGAGGCCCGTGTCTTCGTGACCGATGATGGTCGTTTCCAGCGGCTGGGTCACGATGACCCCGGTCGTCACTCCGCTTTGGCACGGTTTCGAGTTGGTTTCACATTCTTCGAAGGTCGTCTGGTCCGTGCCTGTTTTCACTCCAGTGATTTCGCCGGAGCCTTTGCTCTTTTTGCACTTCACTGGGCCTGCCAGAGCCGGCGTTTCAAGTTCGCCAGGTCCAGTCGTGCTCGTGAATTTCGCCCCGGGCTCTTTTTCGAACTTGCCCTTGTGAGGCTTGGCCGATTTCGTCGAGCACGTGTTGGTCGTGTATTCGCCCTTCTTCATTTCAATGCATTCTTTGGGCTTTCCGGGATACCATTCGTACTTGCCCTTGCCGGGCTTCGACGCTAGCGTCGTGCAGCTGCTGTTCGCGTACGTGCTCTTCTTCTTGGCGAGGCACTGGCCGTATTCAGCCTTTTCCGTTGCCATGGCGCTGCTCGCCACGACAGCCCCGAGCGCGAACACCGCCATCAGGCAGAGCCCCGCGATGCTTATCCGTTTCATCTGTCCACTGCTCCTTTTCCCTCGAGGAATAGATGATTGGCTTCGGGACAACCCCCCTGCCTCATTGGCAGAGGCATCCAAAACCAATCATGACCACCGCCATGATCCAGGCGGTGGTGTTGTGCTTGTGACCTTGCCAGAAAAGCTATCCACCGTCAACTTGCCGGAAAAAAAGCCGTCCCCAGCACGGTCTAGTCGAAAAGTCGATGCACTCCGCATCCCGATCCCCGCTCGAGGATCGGGCACGCGCGGATTGCCGGGCGATCCGCACCCCTCTGCGACGCTTGACATCATGTCGCGCCGACCGTACCACAGACGCGACCCTACCGTCAAGCCTTTCGGGCTCAGGGGAGGCGGCGTACCGCGACCGTTCGATCGGCCTCCTCGAGGATCTCCCATCCGGGCGTGCCATCTCCGCGAAAGCGACGGGCGACGAGCGCCGTCGGACCGGGCAGCCCGCGTCCGCCCGGCTCCTCGGCACGAGCGTCGTGGACCACGACCCGCCCGCCCGGCGCCACGAACGGGCTCCAGCACGACCAGTCGAGCTCGCACGCCGTCTCGGAGTGGTCACCGTCGATGAACACAAAGTCGACCTCGCCCGACCAGTGAGCGGCCACCTCGTGTGAGCGTGCGACGTGCCAGCAAACGCGCGGAGCGTCACCGCCGCGCCGGCGCACCGCGCGGGCGAGGATGCGCCGCGTCGCATGCTCGCTCGCTCCCCAGCCGCCGGGCAGCGCGTCGGCATGTGAGCCGAACGGGTCGATCAGATGCAGCTCGGCGCCCGGCGCCAGCGCGCCGAGCAGCGCGACGGCGGAGGCCCCCTCGTATACGCCGATCTCGACCGCCCGGCGAGCGTCGCGGGCGGCGTGGAGCAACACGCGTGCGTCCTCGGCCGAGTGCATCGTGCGCGGCGGAATCAGGCCGAGCCCCAGCGCCCCGGCGCGCACGCGCACGTCGTCGCGCACGCCCGCGGGCGTGAGGCTTCGCAGAGCTTGCGGCAGGATCGCCACGTCGACTACATGCGCCCTCGGCGGCGTCCCCAAGGAGACGCACCGCGCACGCTCACACCGCCGAGACCTGCTCCTCCTCGGCGACGCGGAAGGACGAGCCACAGCCGCAGGCGGCCACGACGTTGGGGTTCTCGACCTTGAAGCCCGCGCCCTGCAGGCTCTCTTCGTAGTCGATCGTCGAGCCGCGCACGAGCTGCAGGCTCTCGCCGTCGACCAGCAGCTTCAGCCCGTGGCTCTCGAACACCACGTCGTTCTCGCGCTGCTCGTCGAACGCCAGCTGGTACTGGAAGCCGGAACAGCCGCCGCCGCGCACGCCCACGCGCAGGCCGGCAACGCTCGTGTCCGCCTGCTGAGAGGCGAGGAACTCGTGGACCTTCTCGGCGCCCTTGTCGGTGATCTCGATCATCGCTTCGCTCCTGTGGACTGACTCCAAGACTTTCCAAAGTATAGCGGTGCTAACGGGCGCACGCGTGCGCGCGCCGAGACCTTCTACTCTTGAGGGCGATGGCCTCCGCCGAGGACATAAAGCAGCGCATCGAGACAGCGATCCCGGGGGCGCACGCGGACGTCGAGGACTACACCGGGGGCGGCGATCACTTCCGCGCGACCGTCACCGCGCAGGCGTTCGAGGGGCTCGGCCGCATCGAGCAGCACCGCCTCGTGTACGCGGTCTTCGGGTCCGAGATCGGCGGAGCGATCCACGCCCTCGCGCTGAAGACGCAGCTACCGTTGAAGATCCCCACCACCAACTGACAGCCAGGAGCACACCATGTCCGCCGACCCCGCCAGCCAGTATCAGCCGCTTCCAATGTCCGCCCGACCCGCGCCCGCGCCGACGCCCGACGCGAGCGAGCAGTCCAACCCGATCCGCGACGCGATCGTCCAGGCGATCGAGGCGCACAAGCTGATCCTGTTCATGAAGGGCACGCCCGAGGCGCCCGCGTGCGGCTTCTCCGCGCGCACCGTCGCCATGCTGCAGGCGCTCGAGGCGCCATTCGCAGCTGTCGACGTGCTGCCCGACCCACGCATCCGCCAGGAGCTGTCGGCCTTGTCGCAGTGGCCGACGATCCCGCAGCTATTCCTCGACGGCGAGCTGGTCGGCGGCTGTGACATCGTCACCGAGATGTACGAGTCGGGGGAGCTCGCGCAGGCGCTGTCGTAGGCGCGCATCGCAGGCGTTGTCGCAGGCGCACATTCCAGTAGGGTCCCGCGCCGCATGGCTACCGTTGCAGTCGCGACCGACAGCACCAACTACCTCCCGCGCGCACTCGCCGACGAGCAGTGCGTGCATCAGGTCAGCCTGTACGTGGGCTGGAAGGGCGAACCGACGCGCGAGCTCGACATGGACGGGTTCGACGCGTTCTACGAGCGACTGCGCGTCGACCCGGAGCTGCCGAGCACCTCGCAGCCGTCGATCGGCGATTTCCTCGCCGTGTGGGAGCCGTTGATCGAGGCCGGCCACGATGTCGTCTCGATCCACCTGGCCGGCGGCATATCGGGGACGTGGGAGGCCGCGCGCCAGGCGCACGGGCTCCTGGCCGAGCGCGGCCTGGGCGAGCGCGTGGAAGTGATCGACGGCGAAACCGCCTGCGGCGGGACGGGGTTGCTGGTGCTCGCCGCCTGCGCCGCCGTGCGCGCCGGCGCCGAGAAGGACGCCGTCGTCGCGCGCGTGCGCGAGACGCGCAGGGCACTTCGCATCTGGTTCTGCGTGGACACGCTCGAGTTCCTGCGGCGCGGTGGGCGCATCGGCAAGGCGCAGGCGTGGCTGGGCGGCACGCTGCGGATCAAGCCGATCCTCTCGCTCGAGCGCGAGATCGTGCCGGTCGAGCGCGTGCGCACCGCCGGGCGCGCGTTCGAGCGGATGGTCGCCTACGCGCAGGAGCTCCACGACAGCGGCGCCGACGGCTGGGTGGTGCAGCACATACAGGCGCCCGAGCAGTCCCAGCGCCTGATCGAACGCTGCCGCGAGATCTTCGACTCAGACCCCGTGTTCACCTCCGAGGTCGGTCCCGTGATCGGCGCCTACACCGGCCCGGGGTTGATCGGGGTGGGCGCGATCCCGCGCGCACTGCTGAGCTGATCAGCGGTGGCGACGGCGACGGCGACGGACCATGCGTGCGCCGATCATCAGCCCCACGACCGCAGCGCCGACCGTGATTTCCGTGCGGTGGCGCTCGACCTGCCCGCGCCAGTCAGTCAGCCGCTGAACTTCCCCGCGCAGGCGCTGCACCGACACCGCCAGCTCCATGCGGTTGGCCTCGATCGAATTGCGGATCTCGGCTGGGGTCCGTTGGGCCATCAGCTCTCGCTCCCAGCGCCGGGGCCGACGCTCTCGCGGATCTTGCGGGCCTCCTCGATCGCCATGTTGGGGACCGGCGGCGAGCCTCTTTTGACGGCTCGCGCGGCGATCCAGCCGGCGATCACGCCGAGCACGACCAAGATCACGGCCATCGCGAAGAAGCCGTAGAAGTACGTGTAATCGTTGCCGATCGGCAGGTAGTAGTAGAGCAGCCACGCACAGCCGAACAGCACGAACACGAGCGCCGTCAGGAAGAACACGCCGGCGGCGACCCCCACGACGGCGCCCTTGACGAGCTTGCCCGCCTTCGCGCTCATCTCCGCCTTCGCGAGCTCGATCTCCTCCCGCACCAGCAGCGTCGCGCGCTCTGACACCTCGGCGATCGCCGAGGCGATGTTGTGGGCTTCCTCCGTGCGCTCGCCAGTCTCAAATCGCTCGCCCGCGGGCGGTGGCTGAGCGGCGTTCACTCCGGCGGCTCCTCGTCGAACACCTGTCGCCACACGGTCGCCACGGCGCGGTTGGCGACCAACGCGACCAACGCGCTCATGCCCGCGAGCAGGCCCTGCCACATCAGCCGCTTGACCATGTCGTTCTGCATCGCGCCAGTCTATTGCTCCAACCCGCCGCACACCGTCTCCACCACCAGCCACTTGGCCCGCTCGTAGAACTCGCCGTCGGTCGGCAGCAGATCGAATATCCAGCCGGTCAGCAGCTGCTCGATCGCGCCGTAGAAGGCCATCGCAGCGAACCGCGCGTCGATCTGCGGCTTGAACACACCCTCCCCCTGCGCCTTGGCGATCATCCCACCGATCAGGTCGTAGGCCTCGCGGATCGTCGCGATGTGCGTGTTGCCGAAGGAGTTGGCCGCGCGCGTGACCTCCACGATGATCACCTTCATCAGGTCCGGGTCGTGGCGGTAGCTCTCCACGATGAACGACGCGATCGCGCCGAGCTTCTCCCTCACCGGGATCGCTTCCGCGTCGACCTCGCGGATCAGCTCGAGCATCACGTCCCAGCGCTCCAGGAAAAGCGTGTCGAGCACCTCGTCCTTGGAGGCGAAGTAGTGGTAGACGAGGCCGTAGGCGACACCCGCCTCGTCGGCGATGTCCGAGACGCGGCAGGCGTGAAAGCCCTGGCGGGCGAACACCCGCACGGCCGCGTCCAGTATTAGCCGCCGCTTGTCCGGCGCCTTCGCGCGCGCGGCGGGGACACGCCCAGCGCTCATACCGCCGCCTCCGCCACCGTCTCGGCCGACTCGTCTTCGGGCCAGCGGTAGGCCTCGGGGCGGCGGTTGGCGAGCGAGGGCAGACGTGCACGGATCTCGCGCTGGCGCTCGAGGTCGAGATCGGCGAGGATGTGGCCCTCGCCGTCGGGCGCCTGCGCCAGCACCACTCCCCACGGGTCGACGATCATCGAGCGCCCGCCCGAGTGCTGGCCGCCGGGATGCTCGCCCACCTGGTTGGCGGCGATCACGAACGCCTGGTTCTCGATCGCCCGCGCGCGCACCAGCGTTTGCCAATGGTCGCGCGTGGTCGCCAGCGTGAACGCCGCCGGCAGCGCCACGATCAGCGCGCCGCGCACGGCAAGGATCCGGTAGAGCTCCGGAAAGCGCAGGTCGTAGCAGATCGACAGCCCCAGCTCGACGCCGCCCGCGGTCCGCGACAGCACGATCTCCTCGCCCGGCTCCTCGAGCTCTGACTCGCGGTAGGCGCGCCCGCCCACCTCCACGTCGAACATGTGCATCTTGCGATACACCGCCTTCACCTCACCGCTTGGGCTGACGTGCACGGAGGTGTTGGCGAGCTTAGCGTGTCCGGGGACGCGCTCGAGGATCGAGCCCGCCACCAGGTCGACCGCCAGCTCGCGCGCGATCGCGCGGGCCCAGCCGACGGCGGCGCCGTCCAGCGACTCGGCCCCCGCGCGCAGATCCTCCTCGGAGCCCATCGCCGTCCACTTCTCGGGCAGCACGATCAGCCGCGCGCCGTCGGCGGCCGCCGCGCGCGTGAGGCGATCGGCGACGGCCATGTTCGCGACCTGATCGGCGGTGGCGTTGAGCTGGACTGCCGCGACTCTCACAAAGCCCATTCCTTCCAGCGGGCCGTGCCCGCACGTCCTGTTGCCCGTCCATCGATCAGCATAGATTGACTGGTCAGTCAACCAGCGCAGAGCATAACGCCGCGCACCATCGCTCAGACTTCGAGCGGCTGGGCGCCGTCAGCCACCTGCGCGGTGGCGGCGCAGGGCGGCGAGCAGCAGCTTGGAGTGCATCGCGCCGATCAGCTCGCGCAGCGGTTCGGCGCCGGCGGCGACGATCTCCAGGGCGCGCTCGACATCGACCTCGCCCGCCAGGCGCTCGAGCAGCGCGTGCACCTCCTGCTCGACCAGCGGCTCGAGCGCCTCGCGGTAGCGCAGCGTGTCGTACACGGTGAACCCCAGCGCCTCGTCATAGCCGCCCGCGCGAAAGCTCGCGATCGCCTCGATGATCTTCACGTCGTCGCGGTCATAGCCGCGCCGGTTGGGGGTGAGCACTCCGATGTCCGCCAGGCGCTCGAGCACGTTGCGCGGGACGCCGTAGCGCTCCTGCACGAGCTTGCGCGACACGCGGCTGGCGTCCCCCGCGCCGATCAGCCCGCGCTCGAGGATGCGGTCCTCCAGCTCGATCAGCGCGCGCACGCGCTCGGGGTCCTCGGCCAGCGCGCCCCTGATCACGCGCAGCGGCATGAACCGCTCCTCCTGCAGGCGCTTGATCAGCGCGATCCGCTGCACGTACGCGGGCGGGTAGTAGGCCATGTTGCGGCTGGTCCTGACCACGTCCTCGCCCGCGCCCAAGAGGCCCTCGCGCAGGTAGTAGCGGATCGTGCCCGCGCTCACACCCGAGCGCTCCGCCAGCTCGCTCATCTTCAACAGGCCGCTCGCGCGTCCACTCACGGGAGGGTGGACCGCCGCCATCGAGCTCACGCTCGGAACGTCGGGGCGGGCGCGGAGCTCTCGGCCATGGGCGCCGCGCCGGCCGCCGCACCCGACGCCAGCAGCTCGGCTACCTGCTCGGAGCTGTAGCCGGCTGCGAGCAGCAGCTCCTCCGTGTGCCCCCCCAGCTGCGGGCCGGGAAGGCGCGCGTGCTCGCCCGGCGTGCGCGTCAGCTTGACCGGGATGCCGAGCTGACGCACCGGCCGCCCGACCCCCGGCTGCTCCAGCTCAACCACCATCTCGCGCGCGCGCACGAGCTCCGAGGACAGCGCCTCGTCGAGCTCGAGCACCGGCTCCAGGCAGCAGTCGTGCTCGCGCGCGAACCGCTCCCACTCGGCGCGCGTTCGCGTCATGAAGACCCGCTGCACCTGCGCGTGCGCCTCGGAGCCGGGACGCTCGAACTGGCTGGCGATCAGATCCTCGCGGCCGACGCCGCGACACCACGCCTGCCAGAACTTCGGCTCCAGCGCACCCAGCGACACCCAGCCGTCGGCGCACTCGTACGGGCGGTAGCAGACCAGCGCGCCCGCCAGCGGCAGATCGCCGCGGCGGGGAACGGCCCCGTCGGCGAAGTACGCCGCCGCGACCATCGCCAGCCACGACAGCGCGCCGTCGGACATCGACACGTCGACGAGCTGCCCCTCCCCCGAGCCGGGATGCCGCGCAGATCCGTCGCGCTCGCGCAGCGCGGCCATGATCCCGAACGCCGCCATCAGCGCGCCGCCGCCCAGGTCCGCGATCTGGCCGGCCGATTGAACCGGACCCCCACCGACCCCGCCGCCGCTCGGGTCGGGCGGGGCTCCCGTCAAACCCAGCAGGCCGACCAGGCCCAGGTAGTTCATGTCGTGACCGGAGGCGTCGCGCTTGGGGCCGTCCTGGCCGTAGCCGGAGATCGCGCAGAACACGATCCCCGGGTTCTCCTCGCGCATGCGCTCATAGCCCACGCCCAGCCGGTCGAGCACACCGGGACGGAAGGATTCGAGCACGACGTCGCAGTCGCGCACCAGCGCCAGCAGCGCCTCGCGGCCGCCGTCGCTCTTGAGGTCCAGGCGGATCGAGCGCTTGTTGCGGTTGAGCGACAGGAACAGAGCCGACTTGGCGCTGTCGTGCGCGCCCTCGTAATACGGCGGCGACCAGCGGATGTAATCGCCCATGCCCGTGTCCTCCACCTTCACCACGTCCGCGCCGAAGTCCGCCAGCAGCAGCGAGCAGAAGCCGCCCGGGAGCAGTCGCGACAGGTCGAGCACGCGGATGCCCTCCAGCGGGAGGCTCACGTCGCGCTCCCATCGCGCTGCGGAATCGCCAGCATCGCGCGGGCCTCCTCCACGCTCGCCGGGCGCCGGCCAATGTCCTCGGTCATCTGCCTCGCCTTCGCGATCAGCTCGCCGTTTGACTTCGCCATCTCGCCGCTCGGCAGGTACAGGTTGTCCTCCAGGCCCACCCTGATCGAGCCTCCAAGCGTCAGCGCCGCCGACACCAGCATCCACTGGTCGCGCGAGATCCCGATCACGCCCCAGTGATTGGCGACCCCCTCGCCTCCCCCCTCGGGGATGTTGTCCACCATCGCAGCCAGGTTGCGCGCGCTCGGCGGGATGCCCCCGATGACGCCCATCACGCAGTCCACGTGCAGCGGCTGTCTCAGCACGCCCATGTCGATCAGCGGCGCCAGGCTGCCCACGTGGCCGACGTCGAAGCACTCGTGCTCCGGCTTGATGCTCAGCTCGTTCATCGCCTCCAGCAGCTCGATGATCTCGCCGAACGGGTTCTCGAAGACCATGTTGAACACGAACTGCTTTCTCGACTTCGAGTACTTGGCGTAGTTCATCGAGCCCATGTTCAGCGCCGCCACCTCCGGGCGGCAGGCGCGCAGGTATTCGATCCGCTTCGCCACCGGGACCCCGATCGTGCCGGTCGAGAAGTTGATGATCGCCGCGTCGCCGACCTCCGCTCGGATCGCGTCGCTGATCGCCTGGAAGTCCTCGATCTCATAGCTCGGCGTGCCGTCCGGTTTGCGCGCGTGGATGTGGACGTGCACTCCCCCCTCGTCCACGATCCGCCGCGCCTCCGCCGCGTACTCCGCCGGCGTGTACGGGATCGCCGGGCACTGCTCGCGGTTGGCGATCGCGCCCGAGATCGAGCAGGTGATGACGACGGGGTCCTCCAGGCTCATGTCTTTAGTTGGGTTGCCGGGGAGTGCGTAGGGCAAGCGATACAAGGACGCAGGGAGCGTGGCGTGCTCTGCACGCGAGCGACCGAGGACGCCGTAGCGCGCCGCCATACGCACTCCGCTCTATACGGGGACGACGCCATTTCGCTTCCACGGGCGCTCCACTTTCTTGTTCTGCGACATCTCCAGGGCCCGGCAGATCGTCTCGCGCGTCTCGCGCGGGTCGATCACGTCGTCGATCACGTCGTTGCCGGCGGCCACGTACACGTCGAAGATCTTGCGAAAGCCCTCGATCAGCTCCGCCTTCTTCGCCTGCGGGTCCTCCGCCGCGTCGACCTGTTTGCGGAAGGCGATCTCCACGACGCCCTCGGCGCCCATCACGCTGATCTCAGCGCTCGGCCACGCGACGATCAGGTCGGGTTCGTACGCGCGGCCGTTCATCACGTAGTAGCCCGCGCCGTAGGCCTTGCGCGTGATCACCGTCACCTTCGGCACGGTCGCGTTGGCGACCGCGTGCAGCATCTTCGCGCCGTGGCGGATGATGCCTTCGGCCTCGACCTTCGTGCCGACCATGAAGCCGGGCACGTCCTGGATGAACACCAGCGGGATCGCGAACGCGTTGCACAGGTTGACGAAGCGCGCGGCCTTGTCCGCGGAGTCGTTATCGAGGATGCCACCGAGCTGCTTGGGCTGGTTGGCGACGATGCCGGCGGGGCGGCCGCCGAAGCGCGCGAAGCACGTGATGATCGTCTTCGCCCACTGGCCCTTGATGTCGAAGTACTCGCCGTCGTCGACGATCCGCCGGATCACCTCGTACATGTCATACGGCTTGCGGTTGGACTCCGGCAGCACGTCCAGCAGCTCCTCCTCGCGCCTGTCGATCGGGTCTGGTTTGGCCCCGCCCACGCCTCTCATCCGGATCGGGGGCTGCTGTTCGCAGTTCTGCGGCATGTAGGAGAGGTATTGCTTGATGCGTTCGATGCACTCGGGATCGTCGGCCACCTCCATGTCGCCGACGCCCGACTTGCGGCAGTGCACGCGTGAGCCGCCGAGCTCCTCCTGGGTGACGTCTTCGCCGATCGCCGCGCGCACCAGGTGCGGGCCCGCGAGCGCCATCGAGCCGCGGCCCTTGACCATCGGCACGAAGTCCGCGAGACCGGGGATGTACGCGGTGCCCGCCGCGCACGGGCCCATCAGCGCGGCCACCTGCGGGATCACGCCGCTCATCACCACCTCCTCGCGGAACAGGTGCCCGGAGCCCGCGAACATCGCGCCGGCGGCCTCCTGCACGCGCGCGCCCGCCGAGTCCAGCAGCCACACGAACGGTATGCGCTCGCGCAGCGCCAGCTCGCGCAGGCGCGTGACCTTCAGCTCGCCCGTCATCCCCATCGAGCCGGCCATCACCGTGAAGTCGTACGCGCACACCGCCGTCAGTCGACCTTCGACCTTGCCGTAGCCGGTGATCACCCCGTCGGCCGGCGCGTCGACGTTGTCCATTGCGCGCTGGGAGAAGTGCGGGCGACCGTGGATGCCCAGCTCGACGAACGTGCTCCCGCCCGTGGTCTCGTCGTCGTCGATCAGCAGCGCGATCCGCTCGCGCGCGGTCAGCTTCTCGCTGGCGTGCTGCGCCGCGATCTTCGCCTCGCCGCCTCCCAGGCGAATGCGCGCGCGTCGCTCCTCGAGATCCTCGACCAGCGGGCGAAGGAGCGATGTCGAGGGCGCGTCGGCGGCGCCGGTCTGTGCGCTTTTCGGCGTCGTCGCCATCAGCGGCCTTTCCACACCGGCTCGCGCTTCTCGAAGAACGCTGTCACTCCCTCGACGATGTCCTCGGTGGACATCGCCAGGGTGAGCTGCGCGCGCAGGTAGTCGAGGGCGTCGTCCAGCGGCATGTCCAGCTGGCGGCGCATCGCCTCCTTGCCCAGGCGCATGATCACCGGCGACTTCGATGCCAGCCTGCCCGCCCAATCGGCGACCGCCGCGTCGAGCTCCCCGTCGGGCACGACCCTGTTGACGATGCCCGCCGCCAGCGCCTGCCGAGCATCCCAGCGCTCACCCAGCAGCAGCAGCTCGTTGGCCTTCTTGCGCGCCACGTTGCGATAGATCAGCGCCATGATCATGAACGGGAACGTCCCGATGTTGATCTCCGGAGTGCCGAACGTCGCTCCCTCGGAGGCGACGATCAGGTCACATGCGAGCGCGATGCCGAGCGCGCCCGCGAGCACGTGACCGCGCGCCGCGCACACCGTCGGCTTGCCCAGCTCGCCGATCAGCTTGAACAGGCCGACGAAGCGCTCGGAGCCGAAGTGCTTCTCCACGAGCGCGGCGTCCGCACCAAAGCCGCCCAGGTTGGCACCGGAGGAGAACGTCTTCTGGTGCGAGGAGCGCAGCACGACGCAGCGCACGGTGTGCTCGTCGCGAGCGCGCTCGAACGCCGCGGTCAGGCCGCCCAGCAGATCCGCCGACAGCGCGTTACGCGTGTCCGGGTCGTTCAGTGTGATCGTCGCGACGCCGGACTCGGCGACTTCGTAGAGGACCTTGTCGGTCGGGAGCGTCTCACTGGGCACGGGCGCATCGTATCCCGATCGCGACTTGTGGCAAGTACGCAGCGCTACTGCTTACTCTTGAGCCTCGCGACGTTCAGTTGCAGACGCGACAACGCCCCAGCGCACAGCCACACGTCGGCGGGATGGCGCCCGCGCTGCGCGGGCCCCAGCGGCGCACCCACTCGAGCGCCGCGGCCTCCGTGCGGTCGCCGGTGCCACCCGGCCAGCAGCGACCGAGCATTGCCGAGACCAGCCGGCCCGTATCCGACGCGTCTGCGCTCGCGACCGACTCGATGTGCGCGGCGATGTCCGGATCGCCCGGATGAGCATCCATGCGACCTGCATCGACCCGGAGGCGCTCGCACCTTAGCCGGGCTCGTGGCGCCTCCCTTGCTGGGGCGAGGCGCCGCCGAGACCTCCTCGCGCGTCATGCAGTCTGCGGAACCCGCGCGATGCTTTCTTGGTAGAGCGCCATCTGCTGCGCAATCGCCTCGTTGGCGAAGCCGTCGATCTGGCGTAGATCGTCGACGACCAAGCTTGCATCCACGAGGGTGCGTCGGAAGTCCTCACTCTCGCGTACGGCGGCGATCTGCTCGGCGGAGCCGTACAGCTCCATGTAGCCGCTGAGGTCCGCGTTGGCGCCAAGCAGGACCACGTCGAACTTCTCGATGCGACCCTCCTGCTGCATGCGCCCGTAGAGGCCGATCGCCTCGTTGAACACCTCGAGGCCGCGCTCCTCACGTCCCCGAACAGGCGTACCCCAGCCGATGAACAGCATACGGTCGGCCATGCCGACCCCCTTCCCTTGCGGCCCGACCCGTCGCCGGGCCTGTCGCCAGCAAGTTACACAGTCGCGATCGAGACAGGGTGGACAGCGCGGAAACACGAACAGCCCCGAGCGCACCCATCCGCGACGCCGGGCGATGCGAAAAGTAAACAGCTCTACTATTTACTTTTGCGGCCGCCTGCGTTAGCGTCTGGAGCCGCGTCCAGATCACGCTCGGCCAGCAGCGACCGTGCGTACCCACCCCTACCGAGGAGACCGATCCGCCGATGGCCGCCACCGCCGAGAGCGTCGTCAAGCCCGACTTCAAGACGCAGCGCAAGCACTTCATCTTCACCGACGAGCACGAACAGCTGCGCGAGTCGATCCGCAACTTCGCGATCAAAGAGCTCGCGCCGCACGCCGAGGAATGGGAGGAGACCACGTTCCCGGACTCCGTCTTCAAGCGCATGGGCGAGCTGGGCTTCCTCGGGCTGGACAAGCCCGAGCAGTACGGCGGGCAGGGCGGCGACTACTACACGAGCCTGGTGCTCGCGGAGGAGATCACGAACGCCAACTCCGGCGGCCTGGCGATGGGACTGGCGGTGCAGACCGACATGGCGATGCCGCCGATCCTCGCGTTCGGCACCGAGGAGCAGAAGCGCCAGTGGGCGGAACCGGCGATCAAGGGCGACGCGATCCTGTGCCTGGGCATCACCGAGCCGGACGCCGGCTCGGACGTGTCGGGCATCAAGACGCGCGCGGTCAAGGACGGCGATGACTACGTGATTAACGGCTCCAAGACGTACATCACCAACGGCCACCGCGCGGATGTGATCGTGCTCGTCACCAAGACCGACCCGGATGCCGGATATGACGGGTTCACGCTGTTCCTCGTGCCGATGGACTCGCCCGGCGTGATCCGCGAGAAGAAGCTCGTGAAGCTCGGCATGCACGCCTCCGACACCGCGCTGCTGGCCTTCCAGGACGTGCGCGTGCCCTCCTCCGCGGTGCTCGGGCAGGTCGGCAAGGGCTTCTACCACATCATGTGGGAGCTGCAGGGCGAGCGCCTGATCGGCGCCGCCGGCTGCGTGTCCGGAGCGCAGAAGTGCTTCGAGCGCACGCTCCAGTACGCGCACGAGCGCAAGGCGTTCGGCCGCGAAATCGGCAAGTTCCAGGTGATCCGCCACAAGTTCGCCGAGATGGCCACCAAAATCGAGTCGGCGCGCCAGATGGTGTACGTGACCGCCTGGCGCTTCAACAACGGCGAGTACCCCGTGCGCGAGATCTCGATGGCCAAGCTGCACGCCGCGCGCATCGCGTGCGAAGTGGCCGACGAATGCATCCAGATCCACGGCGGCGCCGGCTACATGCGCGAGTACGGCGTCGAGCGTGTTTGGCGCGACATGCGCCTGAACCGCATCGGCGCGGGCACCGACGAGATCATGCTCGACGTTATCGGGCGCTCCTACGGGCTGTGATCAGTCGACCGAGCCGCGTGGCACGACCCACTCGGCCGGCTGCCCGGTGACCGTGGCGATCAAGTCGAAGTCGGCATCGTAATGCAGCACCGTCAGCCCCGCGTGCTCCGCTGCTGCCGCGACGACGAGATCTGGAATGCTCGCCGCGCGGTGCTGAGCCTTGTCTGCAAGCAGGCCCTGGACCTCGACCGCACGGTCGAGCGTCGCCTGGTCGAGCGGCACGAGGACAAAGCGCAGCGCGATGTCGCCGCGCCGTGCGCGGTGCTCCTCACCCGAGCGAGCGCTGAACAGATGCTCGAGGTCGGTGATCGAGCAGCTCGCGATGAGTCCAGCCAGAACCTTCGGCTCGAATGTTGCGGCGACCGGCGGCTTGTGCGCGCGCGCAATGACGCTGTTGTCTACGAGATGGGTGGGCGCGGCCACGCACGTTCCATGATCTCGGGGTTGTGCAGGTCCTCGTTTTCCTTCCACCACGCGATTAGCCGCTTGCCCGCCTCGCGGCGCACGACCTCGCGCAACGCCTCGTCCACTGTGTCCTTCACGCCGCGCGTGCCCAGTATCTCCCTGGCTTTTCCGAGCATATCCTCGTCGATATCCAATGTTGTCCGACGCATGACATCAATATAGCCTGACTGAGCGATATTAGGCATACGACGCTCCACCATCGACACGAATGACGACCTCCACTCCCCCCTTCTCCGACGAGCACGACGAGCTGCGACAGTCGGTCCGCGGCTTCATCGAGCGCGAGCTCGCGCCCCACGCTCAACAGTGGGAGGAGGACCGCTGGTTCCCCGACGACGTGTTCCCGAAGCTGGCCGCGCAGGGCCTGCTCGGGCTGAAGTACCCGGAGCGCTATGGGGGCGAGGGCGGCGACTACCTGCACGAGGCGGTGCTGTGCGAGGAGCTCGCACGCGTCGGCTCCGGCGGCACCGCCGCGGGCATCGGCGCGCACGTCAACATCGCCACGCCGCCAATCTGGAAGTTCGGCACCGAGGAGCAGAAGCAGCGCTACCTCGTGCCCGCAATCCGCGGCGAGCACATCGGCGCGCTCGGCATCACCGAGCCCGGTGCCGGCTCGGACGTCGCCGCGATCGCCACCCGCGCCGAGCGCGTCGACGGCGGCTGGGTCGTCAACGGCGAGAAGACCTACATCACCAACGGCGTGCGCGCGCACTTCATCGTCACCGCCGTCAAGACCACCAACGATGGCGGCCATCACGGCATCTCGTTCCTGATCGTCGACCGCGGCGAGGGCGTCAGCTCCGCCAAGCTCGACAAGCTCGGCTGGCACGCCTCCGACACCGCCACGATCGCCTTCCAGGACGTGTTCGTGGCACAGGAGAACCTGCTGGGAGAGCTGCACGAGGGCTTCAAACTGATCATGGCCAATTTCCAGTGGGAGCGCCTGGCGATGGCGCTCGGAGCGGTCGGCGCGATGGCGCTCGCGTGGGAGCGCACCGCCGCCTACGCCCGCGAGCGCCAGTCCTTCGGACGGCCGCTGTCCGGCCACCAGGCGATTCGCCACAAGCTCGCCGACCTCGCCACGTCCGTGTACACGTGCCGCTGCGTCACCTACGACGCGCTGCGCCGCTTCGTCGCCGGCGAGGACCCGCTGGAGGAGGTCACAATGGCCAAGCTGCTCACCCAGCGCGCATGCTTCGAGCTGATGGACGCGTGCCTGCAGATCCACGGCGGCGCCGGCTACATGCGCGAGTACTTCATCGAGCGCGCCGCCCGCGACGCGCGCTTGGGCCCGATCGGCGGCGGCAGCGACGAGATCATGCGCGAGATCCTCGGACGCACGCTCGGCCTGTAGCGCTTTCCTGCAGCGGTCGCGTTGCTGATTCGCCGGGGGCGGAATGCGAAACCTGTCCAAACCTGGGTTTCACTTCTCAAGTAAGCAGCGCCGACAGCCGATGCGGCGCCCGTGGTCGCTGCACGCCTCGCTCGCCTGGCTGCCGCCGTCGCCCTCACCGTCGGCATGTTCGCCGGCGGCTCGACAGCGCTCGCCGCGCAGGGTCACGTCCACCGCGCCGCCGGTGCGCGCGTCTGCCGAGGCGCCGGGTTGAGGCCCACTCGACACAACCTGCGCCTGATCCGCGCCGCCACCCTGTGTCTGGTCAACCGCGAACGCACCGCCCGAGGCGAGCGTCCGCTGAGGCCGAACCGACGCCTGGTGCGCGCCGCCCGGGCGCACTCCGAGAACATGGCGGTGGACGACTACTTCGAACACACCGGGCCCCGCGGTCAGACGCCGCTCGCGCGGCTTCGCGCCGTCGGCTACGTCTCGCGCTCACGTGGCTACGAAGTCGGCGAGAACATCGCCTGGGGAACGCTCGGCCTTGCGACGCCGCGGGCGATCGTCGCCGCGTGGATGGCCTCGCCCGGGCATCGCGCCAACATCCTCGACGCGCGCTTTCGGGAAACGGGGATCGGCGTATCACCCCACCCGCCGACCTCCCTGGCACACGGCCAGCCCGGCGCCATCTACACGCAGGACTTCGGCGTCATCACAGGCGGCTGAGCCCGGGCTCGCCGCGCCGGCCGTGCCCGCGAGCCGGCTCCGGCGCGATCACGCCCGTCATGCCGTCGCGCGCGCTCAGATAGGCTGCGCGAACTTCACAACGACAAGGAGATCTAAAGCATATGGGAGTACTCGACGGCAAATCGGCGATCGTCACTGGCTCGGCGCGCGGAATCGGCCGCGCGACCGCGGAGCTGCTCGTCGCCCAAGGTGCCCAGGTCCTGATCAACGACCTCGACGGCGACGTCGCCGAGCAGGCGGCATCGGAGATAGACGGCGAGACGGCCGTCTTCGCCGGCGACTTGACCAAGCCAGGAACGTGCGACCAGCTCGTGCAGAAGGCCGTTGACTCGTTCGGCAAGATCGACATCATCGTCAACAACGCCGGCTACACCATCGACGAGCCCGTCCACAAGATGTCCGACGAACACTTCCAGGCGATGCTCGACATCCACACCGTCGTGCCCTTCCGCGTGATCCGCGCGGCCGCCCCCCACCTGCGCGAGCCGGCCAAGAAGGAGCGCGAGGAAGGCAAGGAGGTGTTCCGCAAGATCGTCAACGTGTCCTCCACGTCGGGCACCTTCGGCAACGCCGGGCAGGCCAACTACTCCTCGGGCAAGGCCGGCGTCGTCGGCCTCACAAAAACCGTTGCCAAGGAGTGGGGCCAGTTCAAGGTCAACGTCAACGCCGTCGCCTTCGGCTTCATCGACACGCGACTCACCCAGGCTAAGGTCGACGAGAACACGATGGAGAAGGACGGCGAGCAGATCCAGCTCGGCATCCCCGAGCAGATGCGCCAGCTGGCCTCGGCGATCATCCCACTCGGCCGTCCCGCCACGCCCGAGGAGGCCGCCGGCGGCATCTTCTTCCTGTGCTCGCCGTGGTCGAACTACGTGCACGGGCAGACGCTGCACATCACCGGCGGCATCTTCGGCGGCATGACCGGCTGACGCCGAGGCGCGCGCCGCTAGTACGCGAGCGGCGCGCGTGGTCGCACTACCCCGCCATTTCGGGTGGAGGCGGCGCAGTATTGGGAAGGAGCGCCAGAATCTTCTCGCGTCGTGGACGGTAGCCACTTCGTTCGGGGACGATGAGATCGCGCCTGACGAGAGCGTTCAGGTCGCGTGTGAGCGTCTTCTCGCCGCGATCCGCATAAGCCAGGGCGACCTTAGGACTGAGATCGCGCAGCTTTGAGCGGGGTACTGGCTCCGTGTGCTTGGAGAGATCGAGCACGAGCTGTCGCTGGCGGAGATGCGGTGGCGTTTTCCCATCCCCAAACTGCTGGTAGATGTACTGCTCCCAGCGATCGCTGCAAAGCTGAATCCACACAGCGCCGAGTTGTTGACGTAGTCCGTCCACGAGCCCCCGGACCGCATACACCAGGAACGCGATAGGGCTTCCATCGTGCTGGCGGCTCGCAGCGTCCAGCTGCCGGTAGTACTCATCGCGTGTCGTGTTGTAGTGGTTGCTCAGTAGATGTACCGCCGGAGTGGGCACCTGCCCGGTAGCGAACAGGATCTGCAGCTCCACGCAGCGCGCGGTGCGGCCGTTTCCATCGCCGAAGTAATGAATCCACGCCAAGTACAGGTGCGCGATGACCGCCTTGATGATCGCGTACGGAATGGCTAGCTCCTCGTCTGGCGCGGCGAAGTCATCGCCATTGAGCCATTCGCATAGCCGCTCCAGGAGATAGTCGCCATCCTCGCGCGCAGGAGCGAGATAGCGGCCGACAGCCGGCCGTTTGATCGCAAGCTCGCCGGGGATGACGCCCTCGTCGACGGCTAGGCCGTCGAGGATGAGGCGGTTGTAATGTTTGATCTTCTCCGCGGTCAGATCCCGCGAGCCGTCGCTCCTCAGTTCGGCGGTGATCTGGTTATAGGCCGTGACGATGTTGTCGATCTCGCGGGCCCGGTAGGCCTGCGAGGGAGGAAGCCGCAGCCGACCTGCCAAGTGCTCCACGACCTCCTCCTCTGAGAGGGTGTTTCCCTCGATCACGGTGGTCGCATGGACGCCCTTCGCGAGATAGACCTGCCGCAACTGCTCGCCTGTCTCCGGGGCAAGTAGGGACTCTCCAAGGTGCTGCATCTTGGACCGCGCCTCGCCCAGCAGCATCCAGAGGTCATAAGGCGCTTGGCGCAGATCCAGCCGGAATGTCAGCCACGGATGTGTCTCAAGATATGTCCGCTTGGCTGTCTCAGTCATTGTCTACTAATCACGCCTCATTTAGGGCATATTAGCAGGGCAATCACGATTGTAAGTCGAAAAATGTCCAGTTAGATGTCCGGGTTAATGTCCGGATGTTCCGTCTGCACGAGGCGATGGGCCGTTCTGTCGCACCAGAGCGAACCCCACGCCCGAACCGCTGAGATCCAGCAGACACCCCGAGAAGTAGGCGCCGGCGGGCGAGGCGACGTAGGCGGTCAGCGTCGCCAGCTCGGCCGTGGCCGTCATCGTTGGGGCTGTCGCGGGCACGATCGTCACCGCGGTGATCGCGTGACGGGCCCACTCGACGGACAGCGTACGCGCCAGGTTCTCGAGGCCGGCGCGCGCGGCGCCAGCATGCTCGCCGCCCGCGGGCGAGGGCGCCACGAAGACGATGCGCCCGCCACGCCCACCGGCGAGAAACGCGCGGTTGGCGACCGCGCGCGTGACGTTCCAGCTCGCATCCAGGCACACGCGCAGCGCCCGGCGCCCGGCGTCGGGCCCGCCGCCGGCAGTGGCCGCGTGCGCGAACAGCGCGGCGCCGTCCACCGCCAGGAGCTCGACGCTGCCCGCATCCGCGAGCGCGCGATCGACCGTCACGTCGATCGCATCGTCCGCGACGCCTTCGCCGGGCTGCTCGCCCGATCCTTCGCCCTCACCCAGCGCGCACGTGAGCACCCGCGCTCCCAGGTCGGCGCAGGTCGCGGCGATCAGCGCCCCTGGGGAGGAGCCCTCCTCGGCTGCGGGCGCCGGCGGGCCGGCCAGCACGATCGAGACCCCGTCCAGCAGGCCGGGGCGCAGCAACTGCGTCAGCTCCCGAACGCGCGATGCGCGTCGGAGACGCCGGCATCGGGCCCGTCGCCCGCGCCCGGGCCTCCCTGGCCGCCGAGCCCCCCGGTCCCGCCCGGCGACGCCCCGCGAAGCTCGAAGTACAGGACCGACGCCGCGAGCGCCGCGAGCGGCGCGGTCAGCACTCCGATCACGACCCTCACGACGAGGTCGACTGCCGAGCCCGCGGAATCTGCCGCTGCCTCGATGATGAACGAGACGAGGTCCACGACGACCAGCAGCACGAAGATAACCCCGAACACCTGCCAGCCGTTGCCGCGGACCAGTTCGCGACTGCGGCGCAGGGAGGCGAACACGCCGGGGTGCTCGAGCACGACCACTGGAGCTGCCACGGACCAGATCGTGATCAGGATCAGGCCGGGGACGATGATCAGGATGAAGCCGATCACGATGCCAACGTACGCCACGATGCCGACCAGGATCAGCTGTCCGAGCACCGGCGTGGCAGCCCGCAGCAGCTGACCGGGGCTCGCGTCGCGCCGGCCGTCCTGGATGTCGGCGACCAGCTCCACGACCATGCCGGTGAACACGGTCTCGGCAACCACGAAGATAATCAGGGCGAGCAGCGCGAGCGCGGAGCTCGCCGCGACCAGCAGCGCGGAGACGATCCCCGTCAGCACGAACACGACCGCCGCGGCCGGCATCAGCACCGACGCCTGGTCGACGTAGATGTCGAGCACCCGGCGAATCACGCCGCCTACGTCAAGACGCGCCTGCATCGCTACCCCCCATGCGTCGCCGACAGGTCATCGGCCGAACGTTATGGGACCGGGCCGACGGCAGCTCGCGCTCACGCGACGGCCGCGCCCTTGGGCGCGCGACGTTCGGCCCGACGCTGCTCGCGAAGACGCCGGATGATGCCCTTGCGGCCGTGTTCTTCAAGGCCCGCGTACAGACGGCGGATCTCGACGAGGACCTGGTCGGCGACCGCCTGCTGCTGCTCGCGCGTCGGGTCCTCGATCGGCTCCCAGCGCATCGCGTCTGCGTACTGGATGGTCACCTTAGGGAACTGCAGGCGCTTCCAGTTGCGTATGTGCGAGGAGCCGTAGATGGCAATTGGCACCACCGGCGCACCGGTCTCCAGCGCCAGGCGCCCGATGCCGCGCTTGGCCTGTTCGGCGACTTTGCCGGTGCGCGAGCGCCCGCCCTCGCAGTACATCGTGATCGCCCCGCCTCGGTCGAGGATCGTGCGCGCGGTGATGAACGTCTCCTCGTCGCGCGCGCCGCGACGCACCGGGAACACGCCGCCGTGTGTGTAGATGAACTGCATCGGTCCTTTAAATAGCTGCGACTTGGCCATGAAGCGCACCTTGCGGCGGATGTAGCAGCCCATCAGAAAGTGGTCCATGAACGAGAAGTGGTTGGGGGCGAGGATCACCGCGCCGCGACCAGGCACCTTCTCCACCGAGATCGCCCGCGCGCGCAGGAACGTGTACGCGTACAGCGAGGTCAGCACGCGGGTCAGCTCGTAGGCCCAATCGGGTTCGCGCGTGCGCGCGCGATGATGGAAGCGGTCGAAGTGCTCCTTCGGCCGCGGATCGGTGTAGACCTGCTCGCGCATTGGGGCGAGATCGCTCATCGAACGCTCTACCTCCGACGCCGCACAAGGTTACGCGCGAGCGAGATACACGCGCACGAAGTCCACGAGCTGGCGTGCGCGGTGGAGGAATCCGCGCGGCGTGCGAGCGCTCACGCGATGGGACAGGTCGAGCTCCAGCTCGATCACGCGTCGCCCGGCGCGAACCGCGTCGATCGTCATCCCGATCTCCATCCCGTACCCGTGGGCGAGCGGTAGCACGTCCACCAGCGCCCGCCTGGTGAGCGCCCGCTGTCCGGAGATCGGCGCGCGCGCGAGAAAGCCGCAGCGCCGGCGGATCGCCCACCGCGCGAAGCCGAGCGCCAGACCCAGCCCGCCACCGACGCGCCGGGAGAAAACGGCCACGGCGAGGTCCGCCTGGCCGGCGGCCACGGCTGCGACAAGCGGTCCGAGCTCGCTCGCGGAGTCCGCGAGATCGCCGTCGCAGAGCACGAACACCGTCGGATCCCGATCGGCCTGCGCGGCGCCGGCGGGGCTCGCCAGCGCCGCGTGCGCCGCCGCGCTGACCGCGCCGCCCTTGCCGATCACGCGCTCGCTGCGCACCACGCGCGCGCCGGCGCAACGGGCGATCTCGGCGGTGGCGTCGCTGGAGCCATCGTCCGCGACCCACGTCTGCGCTCCCGGGAACGCTCGCTCGAGCGCGGCGATCGTCGCGGCGATGCGCTGCGCCTCGTCGCGCGCCGCGACCACGACGACCACCCGAGGGAACGCGGATCGGTCGGCGGCGCTGTCTATTGTCCCTGTCCAGAGATCGCGAGCGGCGTGTGGAGGGTCCCATGACTGAGATCGAGGCTCATATAACGGGCACGGTATGGAAAATCGAGTGCGCGGTGGGCGACGCCATCGAGGAGGGCGACACGGTGGCGATCCTCGAGTCGATGAAGATGGAGATGCCCGTCGAGGCGGAAGACGCCGGCGTCGTGAGCGAGATCCGCTGTGAGGAGGGCCAGGCGGTCAACGAGGGCGACACGCTGGTCGTGCTCGAGTAGCCTCCCGGCCGGTGTCCTCCGGCGCTTCCACACGCGAGCTCGCCGACGGCAAGCTCCTGATCGACGAGCCGGACGACGGGGTCGTGCGCCTGACGCTCTCCAACCCGGCCAAGCGCAACGCGCTCGACCACCCGATCCTCGACGCGATCAGCGCCACGCTCGAGCAGCTCTCGAGCGCCGACTCGCGCGCGCGCTGCGTGATCGTGACGGGAGCGCACGGGATGTTCTCCGCGGGCTACGACATCGGCGAGATCCCCGACGAGCAGTTCGAGGAGCAGGCGGAGCGCCTGATCGCGCATCCGTTCACGCAGGCGATCGAGGCACTCGCCGGGTTCCCCTACCCGACGCTCGCGGCGCTGCCCGGCCACACGATCGGCGGCGGCCTCGAGCTGGCGCTCGCGTGCGACCTGCGCGTGGCCCAGAACGGCATCCGGCTCGGCATGCCCCCGGCGAAGCTCGGCCTGGTGTACTCACACACCGGCCTGCGCCGCTTCATCGACGCGATCGGCGCCGCGCGCACGCGCGAGCTGTTCCTGCTGGGCAGCTACGTGGACGCCTCCACCGCGCTTACGTGGGGACTTGTCAACCGCCTGACCGGCCCCCAGGAGCTGCCGAGCGTCGCCCTGGAGATGGCACACGAGCTGGCTGGCAACGCGCCGCTCTCGCAACGCGGCAACAAGCGTGTGATCGCCGCCCTGCTGGCGGCCGAGGGAGAGCTCGCAGCGGACGTCGAGCGGGAGCTGATCGAGCTGCGCCGGGCGTCGTTCGCCTCGCAGGACATGCGCGAGGGCATGCGCGCGTTCGCCGAGCGCCGTGCGCCGCGCTGGCGCGGCGAGTGAGCGCCGCCGAGATGTCCCTGCACTGACCGGGAAAAGCCGTCCGCCTCGTCGCGTACGGTGTTCCACGGTGGCACCGTTGATCACACGCGATGAGGCGATCGCCCTCGGCGAGATCGAGGATCACGAGCAGATCGAAGCGCTGATCCAGCGCGCGTGGGAAGCGCGCGTGGAGCGCTTCGCGGACTCGACCGACATGTGCTCGCTGGTCAACGCCAAGTCGGGAGGCTGCGCCGAGGACTGCGGCTTCTGCGCGCAGTCGCGCTTCGCCGACGCGCAGACGCCGATGCACGCGATGATGGAGCCCGAGCAGATCCTCGAGCACGCGCGCGCGGCGGAAGCCGCCGGCGCGCACCGCTTCTGCATGGTCACGCAGGGCCAGGGCCTGTCCCGACGCGACTTCGAGAAGTACCTGCAGGGCGTGCGCTTGGTCTCCGAGCAGACCAACCTCAAGCGCTGCGCTTCGGTCGGGCATCTGTCAGCCGAGCGCGCCAAGGCGCTACGCGAGGCGGGGGTGCAGCGTGTGCACCACAACGTCGAGACCGCCCATAGCTACTACGACGAGGTCACCAGCACCGTGCGCTACGAGGGTCGCCTGCGCACGATCGACGCCGTGCGCGAGGCGGGACTGGAGACGTGCGTTGGAGGCATCCTCAACCTCGGCGAGACGCGCGAGCAGCGCGTGGAGATGGCCTTCGAGCTTGCGGAGATCGACCCGACGAGCGTGCCGATCAACATGCTCAACCCGCGCCCGGGCACGAAGTTCGGCGACCGCGAGTACATGGACCCGTGGGAGGCGGTCAAGTGGATCGCGATCTTCCGGCTGATCCTCCCCGAGGCACTGTTCCGGCTGTGTGGCGGGCGCGTGGAGAACCTCGCCGAGCTGCAGCAGCTGGCGGTGCGGGCGGGGATCAACGGCGTGATGATGGGCAATTTCCTGACCACGCTCGGCAGCGAGCCCGAGGCCGACCGGGAGATGTTCGAGGAGCTGGGGCTGAACGTCGCGCGCCAGCCCGACAACGCCGCCAACCCGCGGCCGGACAACCGCTCGGGCTGGCTCTCGGGGGAGACGCCCGACGTGGTCTCGCAGCTGCGCGAACAGGCGCCGCCGAGCGAGACGATCGACCTGCAGGTGCGGCTGTGGGATCCGTCCACGCAGTTGCGATGGCGGGCCAAGCGCTCGGTTCCCCCGCGGCCGGACGGCGCCCCCAACAGAGTTCCGGTCGGCTGACGGGCCGCACCCGATGAACGAGATCGAACGGCGCCTGGAGGAACTGGAGCAGCTCGGTCTCTCCCGCCGGCTGAGGCTGGTCAGCGGCCCACAGGGGCCGACGGTGCTGCTCGACGGCAAGCCCGTGCTGCTGCTGTGCTCGAACAACTATCTCGGCCTGGCCGACCACCCGCGCGTGCGCGAGGCGGCGGCGGACGCGGCGATGCGCTGGGGTGTCGGCGCGGGCGCCTCGCGGCTGGTGTCGGGCACGATGACGATCCACCGTCGCCTGGAGGAGCGCCTGGCCGAGTTCGAGGGCAGCGAGGCTTGCCTGCTTTTCGGCTCGGGCTACCTCGCCAATGTCGGCGTGATCGCCGCGCTCGCGGGGCGCGGCGACGTCGTCTTCTCCGACGAGCTCAACCACGCGTCGATCATCGACGGCTGCCGGCTGTCGCGCGCGGAGGTCGTCGTGTACCGCCACCGCGACGTCGAGCATCTCGAGTGGAGCCTGCGCAAGCACGGCCGCCGCGACGGGACGGCACGACGGCTGATCGCCACCGACACCGTGTTCTCGATGGACGGCGACGTGGCGCCGTTGGAGGCGCTCGCGGAGCTTGCTCAAATCCATGGGGCGCGCATCATGGTTGACGAGGCGCACGCCACCGGCAACCTCGGTCCCGGGGGTCGCGGCGCCGTCGCGGAGGCCGGCCTGGAGGGCGAGATCGACGTCGTGGTAGGCACGCTCGGCAAGGCCCTCGGCTCCTACGGAGCCTACGTGTGCACAAGCGCCGCGATGGTCCGCTACCTGGTCAACACCGCCCGCTCGCTGATCTTCTCGACCGCGCCCTCCCCCCCAGCCATCGCCGGCGCGCTGGCCGCGCTCGAGCTGCTGCGGGAGCGCCCACATCGCGTCCAGCGGCTGCGCTCGAACGCGCGCGCGCTGCGCCGGGCACTGGCGGCGGAGGGCTTCCCGGTGGCGGACACGGATATGCACATCGTCCCGCTGATCGTCGGCGACGAGCGCGCGGCGATGCGCATGTGCCAGGAGGCGATCGCCCAAGGAGCGTTCGCGCAGGCGATCAGGGCCCCGACGGTCGCGCTTGGAACCTCGAGGCTGCGCCTGACGGCGATGGCCTCGCACACGGCCTCCGAGCTGGAGATGGCGGCGAGCGTGTTCGCCGACGCCGCACGCGGGCTGGGGATCGACCCGGCGTCGTTCTCACCAGCGCTGGCCGAGCGCCCGGAGCCGATCGAGGAGCACGACGAGCGCGAACTGGAGTACACCGAGCTGGCGCTCGCAGGCGGCGTGGCGGTAGCGGCGCCCGCACCCTTCGACTTCGAGAGCGACGGGCCTGCGACCGAGCCGTTCGACGTCGAGCGCCAGCTCGACAGCGTGCGCGCGGCCTAGCGCGCTCTGAGCGAGCGGCGTGCGCGGCCTGTTCGTGACGGCGACCGACACGGGCGTCGGCAAGACGATCCTGTGCGCCGCGCTGCTGGCGGCGATGTCCGCGGACGGCGAGGACGTGCGCGCATACAAGCCGGCGGTCACCGGCCTGGAGGATCAGGCGGAGATCACCGCGCGCGGACGCTGGCCCGCCGACCACGAGCTACTCGCGGCGGTTGCCGGCATGGAGCCCGACGAGGTCTCGCCGCTGCGCTTCGGCGCGGCCGCCGCTCCCCACCTGGCCGCACAGCTCGAAGGCCGGCGCATCGAGCCCGCGCAACTGCTGGACGCCGCGCACCGTCTGGCCGGAGCGCAGACGCGGGAGAGGACACTGATCGTGGAGGGCGTCGGCGGGCTGCTCGTGCCGCTGGCCGAGGATTACACGATCTGCGACTTCGCCGCCGCGCTCGCGCTGCCGGTCGTGATCGCCGCCCGTCCCGGCCTTGGCACGATCAACCACAGCCTGCTCACGCTGGGGCACGCGCGCGGCGCGGGGTTGGACGTGCGCGCTGTGGTGCTGACCCCATGGCCGAAGGAGCCCTCGATCCTCGAGCGCTCGAATCGAGAGACGATCGCGCGCCTGGGAAGGACCGAGGTGCTGACGCTCGCGCCGATCGACGGTCCCGATCGGCGCGCGCTCGCGCGCGCCGGGGAGTCGCTGCCGTGGCGGCGGTGGTTGCAACGTGGCTGAGCGACCACCAGCGCACGCCTGGCTGGCGAGGTCGTCTCAGGCCACACGCGCGGCGTCCACCATCGCCGCGGTCACGCTCGCCAGATCCCGCTCGCCGATGACGTACGGCGGCATCGCGTAGATGAGGTCGCGAAACGGGCGCAGCCACACGCCGCCTCGCACCGCCGCGGCGCTCGCAGCGGCGACGTCGACGTCGTGGTCGAGCTGGACCACGCCGATCGCCCCCAGCACGCGCACGTCGCTCACCCCCGGCAGCTCGCGAGCCGGCTCTAGGCCCACGCGCAGGCGCTGTTCGATCGCGCGCACCTGCGTGCGCCAGTCGCCCTGCTCGAGCAGCGCAAGCGACGCGAGCGCGACGGCGCACGCGAGCGGGTTGGCCATGAACGTCGGGCCGTGCATCAGCCCGCCGCCCTCTCCCGAGCAGACCGCGTCGGCGACCGCCGGCGTGCACAGCATCGCCGCGAGCGTCATGTAGCCGCCGGTGAGCGCCTTGCCCACGCACATCACATCCGGCGCTACCGCCGCGTGCTCGCACGCGAACATAGCGCCGGTGCGCCCGAACCCGGTGGCGATCTCGTCGAGCACCAGCAGCAGACCGTGCTCGTCGCACACGCTGCGCATCAGCGCGACGCACTGGGGCGAGTGAAAGCGCATGCCGCCGGCGCCCTGCACGATTGGCTCGACGATCACCGCCGCGAGCTCGTCCGCGTGCGCCGCCGCCAGCTCGCGCACCCGATCGGCCCAGCCGGCGTCGAGGCCGGCGTGGAAGCCGTCCGGAGGGCGCTCGGCGAACACGTGCTCGGGCAGGAGGCCCGTGAACAGGCTGTGCATCCCGCCGACCGGGTCGCACACGGCCATCGCGCCCGCCGTGTCGCCGTGGTAGCCGCCCCTCACCGTCAGCAGCCGCGTGCGTCCAGCGTGCCCGACCGCGCGCTGGTACTGGATGCACAGCTTGATCGCGACCTCCACCGACACCGATCCGGAGTCCGCCAGGAACACCCGCTCGAGACCCGCGGGCGCGATCTCGGTCAGCCGCTGCGCCAGGCGCACCGCCGGCTCGTGCGTCAGCCCGCCGAACATCACGTGCGCCATCCTGCCCAGCTGCTCGGTCACGGCGCCGTCGAGCGAGGGATGACGGTAGCCGTGGATCGCGCACCACCACGACGCCATCCCGTCGATCAGCTCGCGTCCGTCCGCCAGCCGCAGGCGCACGCCGTTCGCGGAGACGATCGGCAGCGAGGGCAGCGCCGACGGCAGCGCGCCGTATGGATGCCACACGCGCTCGCGGTCGAGCGCGAGCAGTCGGTCCCAGTCGGTCAGGCCGACCTACTCTGCGTAGAGCGTGAAATCGCGCTTACGCGCGCCGCACACCGGACAGAACCACGTGTCGGGGATGTCCTCGAACGCCGTTCCCGCCGGGATGCCTCCGTCCGGGTCGCCCTCGTCGGGGTCGTAGATGTAGCCGCAGGACTCGCAGATCCAGCGCTGGAGGGTCTCGGTGGTGGTGCTCATCTTCCGTGGATGTCGATGGTGTCGCTCATGCGCCAAAGATTACCGGCCTGTAGGGTCAGCACATGCGCGTGTCGGAGGAGGGCGAGCGCCAGGGACCGGGGACGGAGGTGCGCCCGGAGCCGGGCGCCGCCTACAACCCTGGCCCGCCCACGCAGCCGCGCCAGGCGGCGAGCGTGATCCTGCTGCGTGGCGGCTCCGAGCGCCTGGAGGTGCTGCTCGTCAGGCGCACGCCGCACGCGCGGTTCATGGGCGGCGTGTGGGTGTTCCCCGGCGGTGCGGTCGATGCCGGCGAGGGCGAGGGCGATGAGGCGACCCGCGTCGCAGCCATCCGCGAGTTGAGAGAGGAGGCGAGCATCGCCCTCGACGATCCCCACGCGCTCGTGAAGTTCTCGCGTTGGATCACGCCGGCGGCGGTGCAGATCCGCTACGACACGCACTTCTTCCTGGCCCTGCTGCCGGACGGGCAGCAGCCGCGCGTGGACGGCGAGGAGTGCGTTGATCTCGGCTGGTTCAGCCCGCAGGGCGCGCTCGACGCCAACGCCGCGGGCGAGATCGAGCTGGTGTTCCCGACGATCAAGCACCTGGAGCAACTGCGGGACTTCTCCTCGGTCGAGGCGTTGATGAGGCACGCGCGCGGGCGCAACGTGATGGCGGTGGAGCCGCGAGTGCTGATGGAGGGCGAGGTCGCCCGCATCGTGCTCCCCGGCGAGCCGGGGTATTGAAACCCGTCCATGACGGCGCTGCGCGCCGGCTGGAATTCTGATCAAGCCTGCTGGGCGTCGATCACGTGCGTGACCGCGTTGATCAGCGCCAGGTGCGTGAACGCCTGCGGGTAGTTGCCCAGATGCCGGCCCGAGGAGGCCTCGAGCTCCTCCGCGTAAAGCTCGAGCGGTGAGGAGTAGGAGAGCAGACGCTCGCACAGGTGCTCGGCTTCGCGGTGCTCGCCGATCTCCGACAGTGCCGAGACGAGCCAGAAGGAGCAGATCAGGAACGTCCCCTCCTCGCCGTGCTGGCCGTCGTCGGTCTCATCCGTGCGATAGCGCAGCACCAGGCCGCCCTCGGTCAGCTCGTCGCGGGTGGCCATCACGGTCGCGCGCACGCGTTCGTCGTCGGGCCCGAGAAAGCGCACCAGCGGCACCAGCAGGTTGGAGGCGTCGAGCGCGTCGGTGTCGTAGTGCTGGCGGAAGACCCCGCGCTTGTCGACGCCGCGCTTGAGGATGTCCTCGCTGATCTCATCTGCGAGCGCCTGCCAGCGTTCGGCGTGCTCTACCTCCCCGCGCCGTTCCGCCAGGCGCGCTCCGCGGTCCATCGCCACCCAGCACATCAGCTTCGAGGAGACGTAGTGGCGGGGCTCGCCGCGCGCCTCCCAGATCCCCTGGTCGGGTTCCTTCCATGCGTCGGCCGCGCAATGAACCTGGTCGGCCAGCAGCGGCCATAGCCGCTCGGGTATGTGATCGCGCTTCTTGGAGTGCAGGTAGACCGAGTCGAGCACCGCACCGAAGACGTCGTTCTGACGCTGGTTGTACGCGCCGTTGCCGATCCGCACCGGACGCGCGCCCTCGTAGCCCTTGAGATGGTCGAGCGTCGACTCGGTGAGCTCCTTCTGGCCCCTGATCCCGTACATGATCTGCAGCGAGCCGTCCTCGTTGCGCTCCATGTCGGCCAGGTACTGGACGAAGTCGTCGGCCTCCCAGTTCAGGCCCAGCGCGTGCAACCCCCACAGCGTGAAGGAGGCGTCGCGCATCCAGCAGAAGCGGTAGTCCCAGTTGCGCTCGCCGTGCGGCGTCTCCGGCAGCGAGGTGGTGGCGGCGGCCACGAGCGCGCCGGTGGGCATGAACGTCAGCCCCTTCAGCACCAGCGCCGAGCGCTGCAGGTGAAAGCGCCAGGGGTGGTCGGGGTAGACACCTTCGGCGAGCCACGTGCGCCAGAAGTGCGCCGTGCGCTGCATGTGTTCTTCGGCCTGGTCGACCGTGTGCGGGCCGCCGCGCCCCTCCGTCCAGGAGATCGCGCAGAAGCGCTTCTCGCCTTCGACCATCGTGTGGCGGCCGTGCGTGCGGTTGCCCTCGATGCCCATGCGGATGTCGCTAAACAGCCTGAACGCCGTCGCGTCGTCGGTGGCGTCCATCATGCACACGCCCTCCTCGCCGCTCTGCACGACGCTCCAACTCGCCGGGCTGGCGCCGTAGTCGAGCATCGGCTCGCACACGATCTCGACCTGCACCTGGCCCTGGATGCACTCGACGATGCGCACCAGCAGGTGGTCGGCGTCGTAGTCGGTCGGCGGGCGCGTGTGGCTGGAGCCGTGCTTGTTGTCGTGCCATGGGCCGATCGTCAGGGCCTCGACCACGCGCAGCCATCCCTGCGGGGTCATCCACGTCGTCTCGATGATGTTGGTCCCGGGGATGTAGCGCCGGCCGGCGGGAACGTAGATCCCGTACGGGCCGACGCGCCAGCTGCCGGCGCCGCGATCGAGCATCGAGCCGAACACCGAGGGCGAGTCGAAGTAGGGCAGGCACATCCACTCGATCGAGCCGTCGGAGGCGACCAGCGCGCAGGTGTGACAGTCCGACAGGAAGCCGTAGTCGGCGATCGGCGGAAACGGAGAGTCGAGCGAGGTGGCGCGCGAGCCCGCGGCGCTCGCCGTCGCATGGCGAACCGGCCCCGCGGATGAGAGCTCCGAGGCGTTCACCACTCGGTCCGCTCGAACTTCGGTCGCTCGACGCCAGCCGGCAGGATCTGCTCGTCTTCGAGCTTGTCGAGATGAGCGGCGAGCGTGGCTGTGGCGAGCGCCAGCAGCGGCTCGGCAACCTCGGGCCAGACCGCGTCCAGCAGCTCCTGGATTGTACGTCGTCCTTCTGCCAGCGCCACGATCAGGTTGTTTTCGCGGTCGATGCGGTGGGCGAGGTACTCCTCGAGCTTGGTGTGGGCATCCCACACCGGCGGTCCGTGCCCGGGGCACAGCACGTTGAAGTCTTCGCGCATGCGCAGACGCGTGAGCGAGAGCAGATAGCCGGCCATGGCACCACGATAGGGGCTGATGAACACGCTGCCCTCGCCGAGCACCGCGTCGCCGGTGAAGCACGCGCCGTCAGCCACCAGCGCGAAGTGGTCGGCGGAGTGCCCCGGCGTGGCGACCGCTTCGAACGGACCGAAGCGCACGTTTTCGCCGAGCAGGATGTTGACCGCCCCACGCCCGCCCGCTAAAGGCGCCGGGTAACGTTCAAGCAAGGGTCGCACGGCTTCGGCGTGGTCGTGGTGATCGTGGGTCAGCGCCACCCCTCCGAGGCCTCCGCGTGCGTCGATCGCGGCGCCCAGGCGCGAGAGGTGCTCGTCCAGCATCGGGCCGGGATCGACGACCCACGCGGGATTGCGCCCGACCACCCACGTGTTGGTCCCCGACAGCGTCAGCGGGCCTGGATTGGCCGCGCGTATGCGCAGGATGCCGTAGTGGTTGAGCAGATCGGCATCCGAGCCGGCCTCTGCGGAGTCGCCGTTGGCGCCCGCGCCCGTCTCAGGGTTTGGCGGATGCGGCGTGGTCATTGCCGCGACGTTAGCTGACGGTGCGGCCGAAACGATTGTGCGCAGCGTCGGCGTCGGACCTCGAGGGGCCTCCCGCTCAGGAGATGTTCGCCATCACGTGCTTGACGACCGTGTAGTCCTCGACCCCGTACACGCTCAGGTCCTTGCCGTAGCCTGACTCCTTGAAGCCGCCGTGGGGCATCTCGGAGACGAGCGGGATGTGGTCGTTGATCCACACGCATCCGAAGCGCAGCGCCCTGGAGACGCGCAGGGCGCGGCCGACGTCGCGCGTCCACACCGAGGAGGCCAGGCCGTAGCGCGTGGCGTTCGCCCACGCGATCGCCTGCTCCTCGTCGGCGAACTGCTGCACCGTGATCACCGGGCCGAATATCTCGCGCTGGATCATCTCGTCGTCCTGGCGCAGGCCCGCGACGATGGTCGGCTCGAGGAAGAAGCCGGGCCGCTCGGGAGCGCTGCCGCCGGTGACGATCTCAGCGTGATCGGGCCTTCGCTCCAGGAAGCCCTCGACCCGCTCGCGCTGGCGAGCGGAGTTGACCGGGCCGAGCGTCGTATCGGGCGCGAGCGTGTCGCCGATCACCAGGCCCTGAGCCTGCGTGGCAAGGCCCGACACGACGTCGTCGTAGATGTCCTTGGAGGCCAGCACCCGCGTGGCGGCGGTGCAGTCCTGTCCCGCGTTGTAGTAGCCGGTACCGGCGATCGTCTCGATCGCGTTCTCGAGGCTGACGTCGTCGAACACCACGACCGGCGCCTTGCCGCCGAGCTCGAGGTGCACGCGCTTGAGCGTGTCCGCGGCGGTGCGCGCGAAGTGCTTGCCGGTGTCCACCGACCCGGTCAGCGCGAGCATGTCGACGTCCGGGTGGTTGATCAGCGCCTCGCCGGTCGGCCGGCCGGGGCCCATGACGATGTTCAACACGCCCTTGGGCAGGACGTCCGCGGCGAGCTCGGCCAGGCGCACGGTCGTGACCGGCGTCGTCTCCGCGGGCTTGAGCACGACCGTGTTGCCCGCCGCCAGCGCCGGGCCGAATTTCCAGATGGCCATCATCAGCGGGTAGTTCCACGGCGTCACCTGCCCGATCACCCCGACCGGCTCGCGGCGGGTGAACGACGTGTAGCCCTCCATGTACTCGCCCGCCGCCCTGCCCTCCAGGCAGCGTGCGGCGCCCGCGAAGAAGCGCAGGTTGTCGGCCATCACCGGGATCTCGTCGTTGGTGACCGCTTCGATCGGCTTGCCCGCGTTCAGCGCCTCCAGCCGCGCGATCTCCTCGCCGTGCTCCTCGAGGAGATCGGCGATCGCCAGCAGCGCCTGCGAACGCTGCGCCGGGGTCGTGCACGACCAGCTCTCAAACGCTCGGCGCGCGGCCCGGACGGCGCGGTCGACGTCCTGCGCGCTCGACACGGGCGCGCTCGCGAGCTGCTCCCCCGTGGCGGGGTTGAGGATCGCTTCGCTCCCGTCGCCGCCGCCGGCCACGCGCTCGCCGTCGATGAAGTTGCTCAGGGTCTCCGTGGTGCTCGCCATTGTCGGCTCTCCTGCGTCGGGGGTGTGTGCCTCGTTGAGTTCCGTCTAACCATGGCTATACAGATTTTTTTATGAATTGAAGGTTGGCGCGGCGAGAAGCCCGAGCGCGTCGGCAACCGCCGGGTGGGTGATCTCCCCGGCCTGCACGTTAAGTCCGCCCCGCAGGCCGGCGCTGTGCGCGAGCGCGTCCTCGACGCCGCGCTCGGCCAGCTCGATCACGTACGGCAGCGTCGCGTTGGTGAGCGCGTAGGTGGAGGTGATCGGCACCGCGCCGGGCATGTTGGTGACGCAGTAGTGGGTGATCCCGTCGACCTCGTAGGTCGGGTCCGAATGCGTGGTCGGGCGCGAGGTCTCAAAGCAGCCGCCCTGGTCGATCGACACGTCGACGAGCACCGCGGCCGGCTTCATCAGCCCCAGCTGCTCGCGCGTGACGACGTGCGGCGCGCGCCCGCCGTGCACGAGCACCGCGCCGATCACCAGGTCGGCGCCGGGCAGCATCTCCTCGATCGCGAGCGTCGAGGAGTACACCGTCGAGGCGCGGCCGGCGAACGCGACTTCGAGCTCGCGCAGGCGGTCGATCGAGCGGTCGAACACGAACACGTCGGCCTGCATGCCGATCGCGATGAACGCGGCGTTCATGCCGACCACGCCGCCGCCGATCACCAGCACCGTGGCGGCGGCCACGCCGGGTACGCCGCCGAGCAGGATGCCGCGACCGCCGAGCGGCTTCTCCAGCATGAACGCGCCCGCTTGCGTGGCGATCTTGCCGGCCACCTCGCTCATCGGCGCGAGCAGCGGCAGGCGCCCCTCGGCGTCCTCGACCGTCTCATACGCGATGCACGTCGCCCCCGAGGCCATCAGGCCGCGCGCCAGATCCGGCTCGGCCGCCAGGTGCAGGTAGGTGAACAGCGTCTGGCCCGCGCGCAGGCGCGCGACCTCCTGTGGCTGGGGCTCCTTGACCTTCAGCACCAGATCGGACTGCGCGAACACGGCGTCGGCGTCGGGCACAATCCGCGCGCCCTGCGCGCCGAACTGCTCGTCGCTCATCGCGCTGCCCGCGCCGGCGCCCGCCTGCACGAGCACCTCGTGGCCGCGCGCGGCCAGCTCGCGCACCCCCGCTGGCGTGATCGCCACGCGGTACTCGTCGGTCTTGATCTCGGTGGGTACCCCGATCCTCATCGCGCGAGCTCCCGTCCCCGCAGCGCCAGCCAGAACTCGATCCGATCGCGGGCGTTGGAGAAGTCGCGTCCGGTCAGCTGCTCGATGCGGCGGATACGGTAGCGCAGCGTGTGCCGGTGGCAGTACAGGGCGTTCGCGGCCTTCTCCCAGTGTCCGTTGTGCTCGATGAACACGTCGAGTGAGCGCACGAGCTCTTCGCCGTACTCGCCCTCACCCTGCTCGATCGGGTCGAGCACGCTGCGACAGTAGGAGCTCAACGCGTCGTCGTCCTGGAGCGAAAGCAGTAGCTGGAAGGCGCCGAGGTCCTCGTAGGAGGCGACCTCGGGCGCGCTGCCGTTGCGCAGGCGCACCGCCTCCAGCGCGCAGCGCGCCTCGTGGAAGGCCAGACGCAGCGAGTGCGTGGCGGCGGCGCGCGAGGCGGCGGCGCGCACCTCGCCGAAGCGCGCAGCCAACTCCGCGCGGATCGTGCGCGCGAGCTCGACCGGCTCGGCGCCGGCAGGGTCGATCACCGCACACAACAGGCCCGCGCGGACCGCGACGAGGCTGGCGACGCGGGCGCGCGCGAGCAGCCCTTCCACGACGGCGGCGGCGGCGCTCGGGTCGGCCAGCCTGAACGCGAGCACCGCCACCTGCTCGCCAATCCCGAAGGGGCGCAGGCGCGCCTGCAGGTCCTCCGGGTAGAGGTGTCCGGCGAGCGCCTCCGCGAGCAGGTCGCCGACCATGTTGCGCTGGAGCATTTCGTAGCGCTCGTCGAGCAGGTGCGCGAACGCCCGCTCGGTGATCGCGATGAACGGCAGCTCGTAGGGCACCTCGAACAGCGGGAACTCGCGCTTGCGCGCCGCCGCGACCAGCGCCGCCGGCAGGTGCTTGTGGCTGAAGCCGGTGCCGAAGCCGAGGCCGGCGATCTCGTGATCGGCCAAGCGCTGCACCAGCTCGCGCTGGCTCTTGGGGCCGTTCAGCTGAATGCCGGTCGTCAGCAGCAGCTCGCCGCCTTTCAGCCACGGGGTGGGGTCGGAAAGCTCGGTGCTGTGCACCCAGCGCACGTGCGTCTGCGCGGACTCCTGGCCGCAGACGAGCTCCAAGCCGAGCTCCCCGATCAGGCTCGCGACAGTGAGCTCCATCGTTCCATCCGCTCGGAGGCCTCGCTCAGGACGGGACGCAGGACCGCCTCGATCTCTTCGAACTGCTGCGGACCGGCGATCAGCGGCGGGGACAGCTGCACGATCGGGTCGCCGCGGTCGTCGGTGCGGCAGATCAGCCCGCGCTGGTAGAGCTCGCCGGAGAGGAAGCCGCGCAGCAGCTCCTCGGCCTCGTCGTGGTCGAAGGTCTCCTTCGTGTCTTTGTCCTTGACCAGCTCGATCGCCTGGAAGTAACCGGCGCCGCGCACGTCGCCGACGATCGGCAAGTCGCACAGGCTCTCGAGCATCTCGCGGAACGGCGCCTCGTTGGCGAGCACGTTCTCGCACAGCTGCTCGCGCTCGATGATGTCGATGTTCGCCAGCCCGACGGCGCACGCGACAGGGTGTCCGCCGAAGGTGAAGCCGTGGTTGAACGCAGCCTTGCCGTGCAGGAACGGCTCGGCGATATGATCGCCCGCGATCAACGCGCCGAGTGGCACGTAGGCCGAGCTGATGCCCTTGGCGGTCGTGATCATGTCCGGCTGGTAGTCGAAGCGTTCGCACCCGAACCAGTAGCCGAGGCGCCCCCACGCGCAGATCACCTCGTCGGAGATCAGCAGCACGCCGTGGCGGTCGCAGATCTCGCGCACGCGCTGGAAGTAGCCGTCCTGCGGGACGAAGCAGCCGCCGCCGTTCTGCACCGGCTCGAGGATCACGGCCGCGACCGTCTCCGGCCCCTCGAATTCGATCGCCTCCTCGATCGCGTCGGCCGCCCACAGCTGGTCGCGGTCCTCCGGCCAGCGGTAGGAGTTGGTGTTGGGGGCGTGCACGCCGCCGGGCGTGAGCGGTTCGAACGGAACGCGCAGCGGCGTCAGGCGGGTCGCCGTCAACGCTCCCATCGACGTGCCGTGATAGGCGAGGTTGCGCGAGACGAGCTTGTGCCGGCGCGGTTCGTCGCGGGCGGCGTGGTAGGCCTTCGCCAGCTTCCACGCCGACTCGACCGCCTCCGAGCCGCCCGAAGTGAAGAACACGCGGTTGAGGTTCCCAGGCGTAAGCTCGGCGATGCGGGTGGCCAGTTCGATCGCGCGCGGGTGCGCGTAGCTCCAGTTCGTGTAGAACGCCAGCTGCTTCGCCTGCGCCGCCGCCGCCTCGCCCAGCTCGGCGCGGCCGTGTCCGACGTTCACGCAGTACAGCGCCGACAGGCCGTCGAGGTGGCGCTTGCCGTGCTCGTCGTACACGTAGCAGCCCTCGCCGCGGACGATCACCGGGACCTCTTGGTCGGCATAGGAGCCCATTCGCGTGAAGTGCATCCACAGGTGCTGCTTTGCCTGCTGCTGGAGATCACCTGACATCGCCAGACCGCCCTCTCAATCGCTGACTAGACACTGAGGACAACGCTAACCGCTCGCCATATGCCGCTCAATGCGCTGCGTGGTCAACAAGTTCCACGCCCATTGTACGACTCGGCCAATTCCCGGTGGACGTTTTGGGGATCACGCCCATTGCGCGTCCGCCGTGCCGGACCGTAACTTTCCTTCACAACAGCGCGCCCTGTCCGCCGCATCCCACGAGAGGAGCCGTCGATGGCCATCGAAGGTGCCGCCGCATCCGGATCCACCGCCTCTTCCGGGGTCATGGACAAGGGCCTGAAAAAGGGCGCCATCGGCTACGTCTCGAATATCGTCATCGGCGTCGCCTCGACCGCGCCCGCGTACTCGCTCGCGGCCACACTCGGCTTCATCGTCGCCGTCACCGGCGTCGGCGACCACGCACCCGCTGTGCTGCTGGTCTCCTTCGTGCCGATGCTGCTCGTCGCCTCTGCCTACAAATACTTCAACCGCGCCGACCCCGACGCGGGGACGACGTTCGCTTGGACGACGCGAGCCTTCGGCCCCGCGACCGGATGGATGAACGGCTGGGCGATCTTCCTCGCGGACATAATCGTCATGGCATCCCTATCGGACATCGCCGCGATCTACACCTTCAAGCTCTTTGGGTTCACCGAACTCGGCGAATCCAAAGCCGCTGTGATCATCGCCGCGATCCTGTGGATCGCGATCATGACGTGGATCTGCTACCGAGGCATCGAGCTCTCGGCCGCGATCCAGCGAGCTCTCCTTTCGGCCGAGGTGTTCATCCTCGGCCTGTTCGCGGTTGTCGCGCTCGTCAAGGTCTACGGCAGCCATCCGCCGGCGCACTCGATCGAGCCGTCGCTGTCCTGGTTCAACCCGTTTGCCATGAACTTCGGCGATCTCGTCGTTGCGGTTCTGCTCGGTGTGTTCATCTACTGGGGCTGGGATTCGGGCGTGGCCGTCAATGAGGAGTCCGAGGATCCAGCGGAGGGCCCAGGCAAGGCGGCGGTGATCTCAACGCTCCTGCTCGTCTTCATCTACCTCGTGGTCTCAGCCGGCGCCCAGGCATTTCATGGCACGGCCTTTCTGGCGAACGAAGAAAACGCAGCCGACGTCCTCAACGCGCTCGGCAAGGGCGTCCTCGGAGAACCGCTCAACAAGCTGCTGATCATCTCCGTCCTGACCTCTGCGTCGGCCTCCACACAGACCACGATCCTTCCCACCGCCCGCACGACGCTCTCGATGGCGCATTGGAAAGCTGTCACCAGCCTGCTCGCGCGCGTTCACAAACGGTACCTGACGCCGACCGTCTCGACTCTCGGCTTCGGCCTGCTATCGATCGCGATCACGGTGCCCCTGCTGGTGCTCTCTGAAAGCGTCCTGGAAGACTCGATCGCCGCAATCGGCTTCCCGATCTGCTTCTACTACGGCTTCACCGGTGTCGCCTGCGCTGTCTACTACCGCCGCGAGCTGACGAAGAGCGCGCGCAACCTCCTTCTGCTCGGCGTCGGCCCCGTGCTCGGCGGCCTGATGCTGTTCGGCGTCGGCATACGCGCCGTGTTCTACTACGGACACGCCGAAAACGTCTCGTCCAAGCCAATTCTCGGTATCACGCTGCCGCTGTGGATGGGCATCGGCGGAATGATCCTCGGCGTCGTGGTGATGCTCATCTCCCGGCCTTACTTCAAGGAGTTCTTCTCACGCAAGCTGGAAACAGCGCCGCCGGGCATACTCGAGCACCCGCCGGCAACGTTGCCAGCGCAGGTGGACTTCTGAGGCTTGGAGAGTCAGCCGCGGGACAATGACATCGGAAGCCTCCTGATGCCGGCGACTTCGTCGAACCCTTGGTCGAAGCTGAGGATCTCGCTGATCTTCCGGCGCCGCATCACCCCCGCGTGGACAGCGTCGCGCGCCGACAGCCTCGGGTGAGTCTGGGCGAGATCCTTGGCAACGAGCACGTCTGCCTCCTCGACGGCAAAAACGTCGTCGACGATATCGCGCAACGCATCGAACACAGGCTGGATCGCATCGTGGCGACCGGCCGAGACATAGCGGTGCAAGAGCTCCTGGAAGACCTCACTGCTCGTGGCCAGGTGCCGTTGTTCGCTTGCAAGTCGCTCGAGCACGCGCCGCACCTCGGTCTTACGATCGGGGTCGTTCCCGACCATATACATCGCGACGTTTGAGTCGACGAAGATCAAGCGTCGCCAGTGCGCCCCATTCCCGCCTCGATCTCGGCAAGACGAGCGGCCTCTATCTCGGCCAGCAACGTGTCGACGTCGGGAGGGACAGGGAAGTTGTAGCTCGCCGCCTTGCGTATCGCCGCGAGCTTGGCCTCGACATCACCGGTGGACACCTGACGCTCGGCGGCACGCAGAGACTGCCGCACCCACTCGGACGTGCTCAGCCCAACGGCCTCCGCCGTGCGCGTGTAGCGCTCGAGCTCCTCGTCCTTCACCACCACCTGAAGTCGCTTACTCATATCGGTAGTATAGCATACTACGCTGATGAGTCGGTACGCTCGCGTTCCCTGCGGGGTAGGCTTCTCCATGTGACCCAAAGCGACCGGCAGATACCCGAGAAGGACCGGTGCTCGACGTGCAGTGGCGCGGGCTGGACGTGGTGGCCGGGGGACGCCGCCGCTGCCCGGGAGGGCAACTGGGTCGTCTGTCGTGAGTGCATCGGGACTGGGCGCGCCGACCACAAGGGCCGCAAGCGCCAGAAGCCCGCCGAGACGCCCGACGCTTAGCTCGGCTCCAGCTCGACCTGCCCGTGCGGCGACCCGTACTCCGCGAGCAGCGCGAGGAACGGCCCTGGCGCGAACGCCTCCGGCCCGAGCACGCCCGCTCCCTCCCAGTCGCCGCGATCGAGCAGCTCGAGCGCGACCGCGGGGTTGACGGCGGTCTGCCACACGACCGCCTGGCTGGCGTACTCGCGCATCGTGGTCTCGTTGTCGACCACGTGATAGAGGTAGGTCGAGCGCGGCTGCCCGTCGATGCCGGTCCCGGTCACCCACGTTCCCGCGCACGTGCGCCCGCTCATGCGCTCACCGAGCGTGGCCGGATCCGGCAGGGCCGCCGCGACGACGTCGCGGGGAGCAACCTTCGTGCCGCGGACCGACACCGGCTCGGTCGAGTCGAGACCCAGCTTGTGCAGCGTCTGCAGCACGTCGATGAACTCCTGCCCGAGCCCGTACTTGAACGTCACGCGCTCGCACGCCACCCAGCGTGGTATCAGCACGACCTCCTCGTGCTCGACGTTCACGCACTCCACCGGCCCGATGCCCTCGGGAAAGACGAATACCTCGGGCTCGGAGAAGGGAGCGGTGGTGTAGAAGCCACGCTCTCGCTCCCAGATCAGCGGCGGGTTCAGGCACTCCTCGATGGTCGTCCAGATCGAGAACGTCGGCGCGAACTCGTAGCCCTCGACGACCAGGTCGGCGCCGTCGCGCACGCCCACTTCGCGGATGTTCGAGAACAGCTCCTCGGCGGCATGACGGGCGAAGATGTCGGACAGCCCCGGCTCGACGCCGATCCCGACGAGTGCCAGCAGCCCGGCCTGCTGCCAGCGCTCGTGCTGTGCGAGCTGACGATCGCCGAGCATCTCTCCCGGCAGCTCGTAAGGGCGCTCGGGATGCGCATGCGACAGCGTCATCGCCATGTCCAGGTAGGTCACCCGCGCGTCGAACGCGGCGGCGAAGATCGGCTCGTTGAAACGCGGGTCGCAGGCGTTGAGCACCGCGTCGGGGGCCACGCGCCTGATCAGCTCGACGAGCTGCTCGCGGCTGGAGGCGTCGACCCGCTCGGCGGCGAAGCGGTCGGGCTCGCCGAGACGCTCGGCGGCGGCGCGCGCGCGCTCGAGCGCGACGTCGGCGAGCACCACCTGCGTGAACGCGTCGCGACGCTGCGCGATCGCGGCGAACGCCGCTCCCACGCCGCCGGCTCCGACAACCAGGACCTTCACGCGACCAAGTTTGACGCACGCCGGAAGTTCGAGTTGTCACAAGAACGAGCGGCTCGTGCGACGCAACGTCGCAGGCGCCTCCCGTATGCTGCGCCGATCCGCGCGGCCCAGAACACCTGCAGACCGTGAGCACCGGTCTCCCCACACCACCGCGCACGCCAGCCGAATCGCCCAACCGGCCGGGCGTGGACGGCATGGCACGCACCGAGGCGCATCCAGCGAGCCAGCGGGACGGGCGCTCGGTCCGCTGGGCGCCGTCGCCGACGTTCGCGCGTACCGAGATCGCGCTGGTCGCACTGGCGGGCGTGCTGCTCGCGGTGCTGACCAGCTGGCCGCTCGTGCTGCACATGTCGAGCCGCATCGCTCCCGACCTCGGCGACCCCGTGCGCACCGCCTGGCAGATCGCGTGGGTCGGTCACGCGATGCTCCACGACCCGCTGCACATCTTCGACTCCAACGCGTTCTACCCGCACCCGCTCAGCCTCGCCTTCTCGGACTCGCTGCTCGGCTACGGTCCGGCGGCGTTCTTCGGCTCGGGCACCGTCGCCGCGCTCGTCCGCTACAACCTGCTGTTCCTGTGGGCGTGGTCGTTCTGCTTCGTCGGCGCCTACATGCTGGCGCGCGAGCTCGGCCTCGGCCGGCTCGGTGGCGGCGCCGCCGGCATGGCCTTCGCGTACGCGCCCTACCGCGTCACCGAGGCCGGTCACCTGCACGTGATCTCCTCGGGAGGCCTGCCGATGGCGCTGTTCCTGCTGCTGCGCGGCTACCGGCGCTCGTCGCGCAAGCTCGTGCTCGCCGGCTGGCTCGTGTCCGCATGGCAGATCAGCCTGGGCTTCACACTGGGCCTGCAGTACAGCTACCTGCTCGGTGTGCTCGCGCTGCTCGTGGTCGTGTGCTGGTGGCGCGGGCGTCTCAGGCCGGGCGAGGGCTGGGCTCGCGACTCCGGACGCGGGCCGCTCGTGCCCCGGCGGCTGTTGGCGGTCACGCTGATTGGGATCGCCGTGCTCGGCGCGGTCACCGTCTACCAGGCGCGGCCGTATCTGCGGGTCGCCGCGCTGTACCCGACGGCCAAGCGCACGATCGCGGAAGTCGAGCGCTACTCCGCAGGGCCCGCGGCGTTCCTGTCCGCCTCCTCGGAGAACCGCGTGTGGGGCTCGCTCACCGACGGAATGCGCGCGAAAGTCAGTTCTAAGAACGAGAGCGTGTTCTTCCCCGGTGGGCTGGTCCTCGTGCTGGCGTTGATCGGTCTGATCGGGATGCGCCGGGTAGGTGGAGCTCCAAATCCATACACCCGACGATTGCGCATCGGCCTGCTCGTGGGGATCGCCGCCTGCTCGATCCTCGCCCTCGGCTTCGGCATCACCGGGGCGGGCTACCCGTATCGCCTGCTCTACGACTACGCCCCGGGCTGGGACGGGGTGCGCGTGCCGGGGAGGATCTTCACGCTCGCGACCCTCTTCTACGCGCTGCTGGCGGGCGCGGGCGCGCAGATGCTCGCGCGCCGAGCGGCGCCGTGGACCGCTCTGCTCGGCGCGGCGCTGCTGATCGGCCTGCTCGGCGAAGGAGCCGGCCACCTCGGCCACCCAGTCGTGCCTCAGCCGGCCAGGGCGGAGATTGGCCTGCCCGGGCCGGTGCTCGACCTGCCCACCGACGGCGCGCTCGATCGCGTATGGCAGTACTTCTCCACCGACGGCTTCTACAAGATCCCGATCGGCAACAGCACGTTCGACATGCCGAAAGTGGATGACCTGCGCGGCGGCATGGCCAACTTCCCCGACCGCGCCAGCGTCGAGAAGCTCCGCTTCTACGGCATCCGCACAGTCGTCCTGCACACGGTGCTGCCCAAGGACCTGCCTCCCGAACACGGCAAGGTGGTCGCCGAGCCGCCCGATCCGGCGGCGAGCGCGAGCAAGCCGATCACCGGCCTGGGCATCACGCGACGGCAGGTCGGCTCGCTGTTCATCTACGAGATCGGTCCGGGGCCCGCGGCCCTGCACGCCAGCGACCCGTGAACGCGCGTGGCATCACCAGGCGACGCGCCGCGCTGCTGGCAATCCTGCTCGTCGGTCTTGCCTCGGCGACGATGATCCAGAGCTTCTCCTGGAACCAGACCTCCCACTACGACCTGATCCGCGCGCTCAACAACGAAGAAGCGACGATCGATCGCTACCAGGCGAACACGGGCGACAAGGCCTACTACAAGGGGCACTGGTACTCCGCGCGCGCGCCCGGACTGGCGCTATTCTCGCTCCCCTTCTACGACGCGCTGAACATCGTCGGCGCCGAATCGTGGACGGACGCGCACGTGGCGCCGCCGAACCGCCCGGGCGACGAGATGATCTACCTGATCGGCTTGTGGAGCGACGTGCTGCCCTACCTGCTGCTGCTGCTGCTGGTGTGGCGCGTGGCCGAGCGCTACGAGCCCGGCTACGGCGTCGCCGCGGCGGTGGCGCTCGGCCTGGGCACGATGGCGCTGGCGTTCTCGCAGCTGCTGTTCTCGCACATGTTCACCACCTTCCTGTGCTTCGCCGCGTTCTGGCTGATGCTGCGCGAGCGCGACGGTCCCCCCAGCCCGATGCTGCTGGGAATCGCCGGCCTTGCGATGGGCTACGCGTTCTCCTCCGAGTACCCGACGTTCTTCGCGGCGATCGTGCTCGGCCTGTTCCTGCTCTCGCGCAGGGACTCGCTGACGCCGCTGGGCGTCGCGCGACGCGGCGGCGCCTACCTCGCCGGCGGCCTGATCGGGATCGTGCCGCTGCTGCTGTACAACCACTACGCCTTCCACTCGTGGACGCACCTCGCCTACTCCGACATACCCCGCCAGCAGCAGGGCTTCTTCGGGATCGGCGCCCCCAGCCTGCGGGTGCTCGCGACGCTGCTGTTCGACTCGCGCGGGCTGTTGACGATCTCCCCGGTGCTGGCGATGGGCGTGATCGGGACGGTGATGCTGTACCGCCGCGGCAAGCGCGCGGAGGCGCTCACGATCGGCGGCATCTGCCTCTGCTACCTGTTCTACAACTCCGGCTACTACCTGCCGTTCGGCGGCGGCTTCATGGGCCCGCGCTTCCTCGATACGACGCTCCCGTTCCTGGCGTTCCCGATCGCGCTCGCGCTGAAGCGCTTCCCCGGCCCCACGATCGCGCTGGCGGCGATTTCGATTACGACGACGGTGGTCGCGACGATCACCCATCCGCTCGTCGGCTACGAGACCGAGACGGTGGTGTGGGGGCGCTACCTCGCGGAAGGCTTCTTCCAGCCGACGATCGCCTCCGCGTATGGTCTCGGGCGCGGCTGGGGCGGCATCTGGCCGTTCTTCCTGGCCGCCGGCGGCGGCGTGCTGCTGGCGGCATGGGCGACACCGCGCCTGCGCCTGTCGGGCGCGAGCATGCGCGGCGGCGTGCTCGCGCTGGTCGCGTGGGTGCTGTTCGCGGCGCTCGCGCCGACGCTTTTGGGTATCGACCACGCGGGGCTTGTGAGCATCTACGGCGCCGGGGACCACACCGCGCTGAGCACAGCGCTGCACCCGAGCTTCAGCTCCTATCCGCTGAAGGCGCTCGCCCCGCTGGCCGGCGTGGCCGGTCTGCTCGGCCTGTGCGCGTTGCGCGTCACGCGCAACGAGTCACAGCGACCATCCGAACGGAGCAGCACCGACGCGGGCTCGCAAGCCCAGCGGGCGCTCAGCGCATAGTCGGGCCCCGCCCGCGGGCCCGAGCCCTATTCGGCCGCAGCTGCCGCGACTGGACGCAGGCGGACCGGCAGCGTCTTGTGCTGGTTGGCGAACGGTGATTCGACGTGCGTGCAGTCGCCCGCGATCTGGATCTCGGGATAGCGCCTGAGCGTCTCCTCGATCAGGATCTGCAACTCCAGGCGAGCGAGCGCGGTGCCCAGACAGAAGTGCCGCCCACCGGCGCCGAAGGCCTGGTGCTCGGAGTCTCGCGTGATGTCGAAGCGGTCGGGATCCTCGTAGCGCGTCTCGTCGCGGTTGGACGACGGATACCACATGACGAGCTTCTCGCCCTCGCGGATCCTCTGACCGTGCAGCTCCGTGTCACGGGTGGCGGTGCGCGCGAAGTGGGCGAACGCCGGAAACATCCGCAGCGACTCCTCGACGACACCCGGCACCAGGGACGGGTCCTCGACCACCCGCCGCTGTTGGTCGGGGCTCTCCATCAGTGCCCGCATGCCGCTGCAGTAGGTCGCCTTCGTGCTGTCGTTGCCGGCGGCCATCAGCAGGAGGAATCCCATCACGATCTCGTGGTCCTCCAGCCGCTCGCCGTCGAGCTCCGCGTGCACGAGCACGCTCGTGAGGTCATCGGTCGGCGACGCACGACGCTCGGCGATCAGCTTGCCGCAGCGCTCGAACACCTCGGGGACCTCGCGCTCCATCACGCTCTCGGCGCCCTCAGGCGTAGCGTCAGGGTCACCCGCCCCGACGATCGCGTTCATCAGGCTCGCCCACACCCGGTCGTCCTCGGGAGGTATGCCCATGAAGCTGCCGATGACCCGTGCCACCACCGGCTGCGCGACGTCGTTGACAAGGTCGCAGATCTCGCGGTCCTGGAGCCGGTCCAGCACGTCGGTCGTGATCGCGCGGATCGCATCCTCGTGCTCGGCGATCCGCTTCGGCGTGAAGCCCCGCTGGAACAGCGCCTTGAGGCGGTCGTGCTTGGGTGGGTCCATGCCGATGAACATCGCCTGCTGGAACTCCAACGACAAGCCCGCATTCGAGGCGGTGAACCCGCCGATTTCCGAGGAGTAGGTCTGCCAGTCGCGGCTGACCTCGAACACGTCCTCGGCCCTCGTCACCGACCAGAAGCCGTCTTCCTCGGGATACTCCGCGATGCCGCTGGACCAGTGGACCGGGCACTCGGCACGCAATCGCCGGAACAACTCCAGCGGCGGCCCCTCCTGGAAGTGGACGCGGTCGGCGACGCCCAGCTCGTCTAGCGGCGTCTGAGCCTGGCTGGTAGTGCTCACGATCTCCCCCTGCGTTAGTGCCGTTGAGTATCCCGACGGAGGCTACCCCACCCGGCCCGCCCGCGCCACTCGGTCAAACCCGGTGCGCAGGAGCAGGCACCGCGCCCACGAGCGGTCGTCGCGGGGGGGGGCCGGGGCGCCGCCCCGGCGCCGGGGCGGGGGGTCGGGGCGGCGCAGTGGGGGGCGCGCCGCGCGGGGCCGAGCCGCCGCCCGGTCTCAGTTGCTGGCGATCTTCACGCCGCATTTGGCGGCGCGCAGCGCGCGGCACACGACGACGTAGCCGGCGCGCGGCTGTTCGCGGGCGTTGGTCAAGCCGGCGTCGAAGCGCGTCGAGGCGGTCCCGCCGTTCCAGTCGTAGATGTACAGGCGCTTGATCTGCGGCACCGACCCGGCGAGCGCGAACATGAACCTGAGCACCTTCGCCGCGCGCGTTAGGCCAGAGCCTCGATTGTTCGGGAAGGCGCCGCCGAACTTTACGATCCCGCCGGTCTCGGTCAGCCACACCTGACCGCCGAGCGCGCGCACGATGTCGCGGGTACGCCAGCTTTCCAGGCGGTTGACGTCGGAGTAGTCGTGCAGCCCCCATATCTTCGGCATGACCGTCTCCAGGCGGTAGATCTCGCGCTTGAATTCGGAGATGTACTGCAGCGTTGGCTGTATGTAGGCCTGGTCGAGCACGTCCAGGCCGATGACCGTGCAACCCTTGCACACGCGGATCAAGGCCTGGTAGTACCTGGCCGCTTCGACCGCCGACGGGCTCGACCACTGGTGCGGTTCGTTGCCACGATTGGCCTCGTCCCAGGACTGGTACTGCCTGACGTTGGGGAACAGCTTCACGAACCGCTGCACGTCGCGCTGATATGAGCTGACGCTGGGCAGCTTCGTGGGGGTGTACTCGGAGTGGTAGAAGGCGACCAGCACCTGCTCGTGCTGGGCTTCGGCGTCGTGGATGAACTGGGTTGCCCTGGTCAGCGAGTAGGGGTGCACGACGGCGTCGTAGGGGGCGATGTAGCGGACGATCTTGGTGTGGAGCCGCTTGTACAGCGGGTTGGCGAACATGCTGGCGGTCTCGTCGCCGAGGCCGACCTGGTAGGAGCCGGCGGCGTGCGCGCGCGCCGGGCGGCCGGCCGACGCACCTGCCTGGCCGATGGCCCCCGACGCGAGCACGGCGGCGAGGATCGTCACGATCGCGATCGTGAGCAGGCGGGGAGGTGTTCTCATACCGATGTGCAACAGGGTAGGACGTGCGAGGTTGCGTGCGCCTGGACAGTCTTACGAGGCGCTTATCCCGCGACCTTCCCCGCCGGCTCATTTTTAGATGGCGCTTAGTCGACGGCAGAGTCGGTGAAGAGCATCGCCTCGCTGCCGTGCGCCCGCAGCGTCGGATCGGCGACGATCCGCACATCCACGCCCGGCAGCCCCCGCAACAGGCGCATCAGCAGGGAGCGCTCGGGGCTCGCGCCCAGGCGCGCCAGACCGCGGCGCTCGGAGGGCGTGCCCATCAGCACGTAGGTCGCGCCCAGCTCACGGGCGACTTTGATCGCCGCCGACGCCACGTCCTCGCCCTCCTCGACCCGCAGGCGCGCTCCGAGCATCGCCGTCAGGCGCCTGAGCTCCTCCAGGCGCCTGCGGTCATCGGTGCTGGGCGGACGCCCGGGCGGGCGCACGACCAGCACGTCGAGCTGCGCGTCCAGGCGTTGGGCCGAGCGCCACGCGCGGCGCACGATCCGCTCGGAGTGCGGCGCCAGCGTCGCGAGCGCGAGTAGGTGCTCGGCGATCGCCTGGGGACTGTCCAGCGCGGCGGCCGGCAGCCCCTCCTCGTCGCGGCGCAGCACCGGCGCAGGCTCGCGCACCAGGCGCTTGATCTCGACGTCCTCGGCGAGGAGGCGCAGCGCGGTCTCGCGCAGCGCCGCCAGGTTCTCGATCTTGAAGAAGTTGTTCAGCGCAGCCGGCACGCGCTCGGGGCGATACACCTTGCCGGCGCGCAGGCGCGCGATCAGCGTCTCGGGGGTGACGTCGATCAGCACCACCTGATCGGCGGCCGAGAGCACCTCGTCGGGGATCGTCTCGCGCGTGCGCGAGCCGGTCAGTTGGGTCACCTGGTCGCCCAGGCTCTCCAGGTGCTGGACGTTGACAGTCGAGAACACATCGATGCCGGCGTCGATCACCGCGCGCACGTCTTCGTAGCGCTTCTCGTGCTCCGCGCCGGGCGCGTTGGTGTGGGCGAGCTCGTCGATCAGACACAGCTCCGGCGCGCGCGCGAGCACCGCCGGCAGGTCCATCTCCTCCAGCGGCGTGCCGCGGTAGGCGATGTGACGGCGCGGCAGGATCTCCAGGCCCTCGGCCTGCGCGACGGTCTCCGCACGCCCGTGCGACTCCAGGTAGCCCACGACCACGTCGCGCCCGCTGTCGGCCTCGGCCATCCCCTCCTGGAGCATGCGGTAGGTCTTGCCCACGCCCGGGGCCATGCCGATGAAGACCTTCAGGTGTCCTCGTTCGTCGGGCATCTCAGACCGCGTCGGACGCTACAGGCTAGACTGGCGGGCGGCGAGCCGGGAAGCCTGGTCGGCGTGCCCTCGAGGAGGGAGATCTCCTGACCACACAGCTTCTCGCCTTCGTATTCGCCGTAGCCATCAGCCTTTGTGCGAGCTGGCGGCTGGTGGTGTCACTGGAGCGGGTTGGGGCGCGCCTGGGGCTCTCCGAGGCGCTGCTCGGGCTGCTCGCGGCGCTGGCGGCGGACGCGCCGGAGATCACATCCGCGGTGACGGCGTTGCTGCGCCACGACCAGCACGTCGGAGCGGGCGTGGTGATCGGCTCGAACGTGTTCAACCTGGCAGCGCTGCTGGGCCTGTCGGCCGTCGTCGCCGGCGAGATCGCGCTGCATCGGCGCGTGCTGGAGCTGTCCGGCGCGGTGGCGTTGTGGATCGCCGCCGCGGCGGTGCTCGTCGTCACCGGGACGTGCTCGCCGCTCGCGGGGCTGCTGGTCGTGCTGGCGGTGCTCGTGCCGTACATCGCGGTCCTGGCAATCGGCGACGAGCGCCTTGTTCGCTTGCGACTCCCGCAGGCGTGGACGCGTTGGCTGATCGCGGCGATCGGCGAGGAGGAGCTCGAGCTCGAGGTTGCCATCCACCCCACGCGCGGCGGGATTCGCGACGCGCTCGTATCGGCCGCCGCGGTCGCGGTGGTGGTGGCGGCGAGCGTCGAGATGGAGCACAGCGCGACCGAGCTGGGAGTACGGTGGGGCGTCGCCGCGATCCTCGTCGGCGCCCTCGTGCTGGCTGTCGTGACGAGTCTTCCGAACGCGGTGGCAGCCGTCTACCTGGCGATGCGAGGCCGGGGAGCGGCGGTGCTGAGCACGTCGCTCAACAGCAATGCGCTGAACATCTTGGCCGGCCTGCTGATACCGACGACGATCCTCGGCGTGGGCGCGCCGTCGAGCCAGACGACGTTCATCGCCGCCTCGCTGGTGGCGATGACCGTGTTCGCGCTCGCCGGTGCGTACGTCGGTCGCGGGCTGCGGCGAAGCATGGGGCTGGCGATCGTGGTGGCGTACCTGGCGTTCGTCGGCGCCCTGATCGCCGTCGCGCAGTGAGCTGGCCGGCTTCAGAAGTGCCCCTTCACGGTCTCGATCGAGATCCGGCGGGTGTCCTGCGGGGCGGGGCGCAGGATCAGGATCTCGGCCGGCACGCGGTCGAGCATCCAGCGCAGATCCTCGTAGCTGAGGCCCGCGCGAGGATCTTCGTCGGCCGAGACGATGATGCGGTCGAACTGCTCCTGCTCGAGCAGTTTGCGCAGCGCGTCGCGGGCGGTGCGCCCGCGCGCGACGCGCGAGTCGACCGGCACACCCTGTGAGGCGGCGCGCTGCTCGATCGCCTCCAGCAGCGGCATCCCGCGCGCGCATTGCACGGGCAGTGCAGTTTCCAGGGGGAGGTTCATCGGCACGCGCGCGAGGAACGCGGGCATGATGATCGCGTTCTCGGCCTTCGCCAGCCGCACTGCCGCCTCGAACGAGCGGCGGGAGATCTCCTCGCCGGTGAACGGCAGCAGGATCCGTCTGTGGTCACCCTGGGGACGATCGCGGGCCGGCAGGCGCCCGTGTGGCGGCAGCCAGTAGCCGGCAGCGATCCCGAGTAGGGCGCCGGCGCAGCCGACGGCGACAATCACCGCGACGCTCATTGGCTCTCCAAGCTGGCGCCGTTGGCGCGCTGCGAGCGATCGGCGACGATGCGCACGTCGACCCCCGGCAGACGCGCCATCAGCCGCTGGGGCAGCGGCGCGCGCAGGCGCGCGAGACCGCGTGCCGGTCGCGAGCTGCCGACCAGGATGTAGGTGATCCCGCGCCGCAAGGCGACCTCCACGACCGCGGCCGTCAGGTCGTCGGACTCCTCCTCGATCATCCTCGCGCCGAGCACCGAGGCGAGTTGGCGCAGCGCGACGAGCGAGCGATGCTCATCCTCTGAAAGCTGCCTCCCCGGCACGCGGACCCACAGGAGGTCGAGCCCGGCGCCGAGACGCTGGGCCGAACGCCACGCTCTGCGCACGAGCCGCTGGGCGCTCGGCTCCGGCTCGACGAGCGCGAGCAGGCGCTCGCCGACGGCGTGTGGCGCGTCGGCCGCAAGGCTCTCCTCGCGCGAGCCGACGAGCTCGGTGGTCAGGCGCTTGGCGCCCACCTCCTCGGCCACCTGGCGCAGCGCGACCTCGCGCAGCGCGGACAGGTTCTCGATCTTGAAGAAGTTGTTGAGCGCCGCGTCGATGCGCTCGGACGGATAGATCTTGCCCGCGCGCAGGCGCTCGAGCAGGGCCTCGGGGGTGAGGTCGATCAGCACGACCTCGTCCGCACGCGCGAGGATCGCGTCGGGGATCGTCTCGCGCACGCGGATGCCGCTGAGCTCGGTGATGTGGTCGTTGAGCGACTCCAGGTGCTGGACGTTGAGCGTGGAGAGGACGTCGATCCCGGCGGCGAGGACTGCTTCGACGTCCTCGTGGCGCTTGGTGTGCTCGGTCCCGGGGGCGTTGGTGTGGGCGAGCTCGTCGATCAGGCACAGCTCCGGCGCCCGGCGCAGGATCGCCGGCAGGTCCATCTCTTCCAGGACCGTCTCGCGGTAGCGCACACGCCGGCGGGGCACTATCGGCAGGCCCTCGGCCACGCGCGCTGTCTCAGCGCGACCGTGGGTCTCGAGCAGGCCGATCACGACATCCCGGCCCGCCTGGAGCTCGGCGTCGCCCTCGAGCAGCATGCGGTAGGTCTTGCCGGCACCGGCCGCCATCCCGATGAAGACCTTCAGGCGACCGCGGCTGTAATCGGCGGTGGTGACCATGGCAGTGCAATCGCGCTCGCGACCATCGCGACGCGCGCGACGCTCATCCCCCGAGCAGGTTGTGGACGATCAGGTCGATCAGCTTGATGCCGATGAACGGCGCGATGATCCCGCCGAGACCGTAGATCCACAGGTTGCGCCGCAGCAGCGCGCTCGCGCCGATCGGGCGGTAGCGCACCCCCCGCAGCGCGATCGGGATCAATAGCGGGATCACGAGCGCGTTGAAGACGATCGCCGAGATAATCGCGCTCCTGGGGTCGCCCAGCCCCATGATGTTGAGCACGTGCAGCGGGCCCTTTTCACCCGACGTGAGCGCGTAGGTGGAGACGAACACGGCCGGCAAGATCGCGAAGTACTTGGCGACGTCGTTGGCGATCGAGAACGTCGTCAGCGCGCCACGGGTGATCAGCAGCTGCTTGCCGACCTCGACGATCTCGATCAGCTTCGTCGGGTTGGAGTCGAGGTCGACCATGTTGCCAGCCTCTCGCGCAGCCTGGGTACCGGTGTTCATCGCGACGCCGACGTCCGCCTGCGCCAGCGCGGGGGCGTCGTTGGTGCCGTCGCCAGTCATCGCCACGAGACGGCCCTCGCCTTGCTCCTCGCGGATCAGCGCGAGCTTGCGCTCGGGGGTGGCTTCGGCGAGGAAGTCATCGACGCCCGACTCCTCGGCGATCTTCGCCGCCGTCAGGCGGTTGTCGCCGGTCACCATCACGGTCCTGATGCCCATCGCGCGTAGCTGGTCGAAGCGCACCTTCATGCCCTCCTTGACCGTGTCCTTGAGGTAGACCACGCCCAGCACCTGGCTGTCGCGCGAGACGGCCAGCGGCGTGCCGCCCTCGTTGCCGATGCGGTCGAGCTGCACCTGCAGCTCCGGCGGCGGCGATCCGCCTTCGCGCTTGACGAGCTCGATGATGGCGTCGCCGGCACCCTTGCGCAGCTGGTGGCCGTCGATGTCGATGCCACTCATGCGCGTCTGCGCGGTGAACGGCACAAACTCGGCCTGCAGCGTCGTCATGTCGTGCTCGCGGATGCCATATGTCTTGGCGAGCACGACGATCGAACGGCCCTCGGGCGTCTCATCGGCGAGCGAGGCGAGCTGGGCGACCTCAGCAAGCTCGGACTCGGCCACGCCCGGCATCGGCACGAATTCGGATGCCAGACGATTGCCGATCGTGATCGTTCCCGTCTTGTCGAGCAGGAGCACGTCGACGTCTCCGGACGCCTCGACGGCGCGCCCGGAGAGCGCGAGCACGTTACGACGTACGAGACGGTCCATCCCTGCGATCCCGATGGCGCTGAGAAGAGCGCCGATCGTCGTCGGGATCAACGCGACGAGCAGCGAGATCAGCGTCGTCTCGGAAATCGCCGTCCCGGCGAACAAGCCGAACGGACGCAGCGTCGCGACGACGATCATGAAGATCAGCGTCAGCGCCGCGAGCAGGATGTTCAGCGCGATCTCGTTGGGGGTCTTGCGCCGCTCCGCGCCCTCGACGAGCGCGATCATGCGGTCCAGGAACGACTGCCCGGGCTCCTGCGTGATTTCGACCTCGATCCGATCGGAGGTGACACGCGTGCCGCCGGTCACGGCGCTGCGATCGCCGCCGGACTCGCGGATCACCGGCGCGGACTCGCCGGTGATCGCCGACTCGTCGACCGTCGCGATGCCCTCGATCACGGTGCCGTCGCCCGGGATCAGCTCGCCCGCGGGCACGACCACGATGTCGCCGCGGGTGAGCTCCGCGGCTGCCTTGGTCGAGCCGTCGCGCATTTTCGCAACGGTCTCCTTGCGCATCGCGCGCAGCGTCGCCGCTTGGGCGCGGCCGCGACCCTCGGCAAAGGCCTCCGCCATGTTCGCGAACACGACCGTCAGCCACAGCCAGATCGCGATCGTGAACGTGTACCAGGCGGGGTCGTGCCCGCCGAGCGATTCGCCGCCGCCGAGCTGGATGAACCACGTCACGGTCGTGATCAGCGCGCCGATCTCGACGACGAACATCACCGGGTTGCGGATCTGCACGCGGGGGTCGAGCTTCTTGAAGCTGTCGAACAGGGCGCGCAGGACGATCTCGCGCTGGAACAGCGAGATCGCCTGGCGTTCCTGAGCGGCGGGAGTCTGCGCGGACATCAGCTGTTTGCTCCTGACCCGGGGCTGCGCCCCGTGTGCCCGCCACGGTCGAGTGCGAGGTTGAGCTCGAGCACGTTCACGCCTTCCTCACCGGAGAAGCCGAGCCCGCGCCCCGAGGTGTACTTGGCGATCAGGGCGTCGACGGCCGCGAGTGTCAGATGGCGTACGGCGGCGATCCTGTAGGCCTGGATCCACGCGTTCGCGCTCGAGATTTCCGGGTCGAGGTTCGAGCCCGAAGTGTTGACGGCGTCAACCGGAATCTTGCCGACGCTCAGCCCGGGGTCGTATTCAGCCTTGGTCGCCGGGTTCTTGTTCAGTTCCAGGTACGCCTTGATGTTTTCTTCGTCCGCTTCCTTGGTTTTCAAGCTGTTGGGGCCCCTGTTGGAGAAAGTGCTGGCCGCCGCGTTGTAGGGACCGCCTTCTGTGGCCGACGGACGCGACTGGAAGTAGCGCGGGTCGGGTTCGGTCACCACCGCGCCTTTCACTTCCTCAACCTTGCCGTTCTTTTCGAGCACCGGCGTGCCAAAGTTCTGGCCGATGATCTTCGAGCCGACGAGCCTGCCGTTGACGTAGACCTCCTGCCCGTTGGCGTCGCCGGGGAACGCGACCTGGCTGAGGCCCGTGATCGCGAGCGGATAGACGAGCCCGAGCAAGATCGCGAACACGATCACCGCGATGATCGATGTGACTACGTCTCGAAGCCAGGGTTTCATATCAGTACAGGTGTCCGGTCAGGCCCTGGACGATCGGTCCGAGCAGCAGTGCGGGGAAGAACGTGAGCGCGCCGACGAGGATGATCACGCCGATCAGAAGCACCACGAAGGTGCCGTTGTCGGTGCGCATCGTGCCGAGGCCGGCCGGGGTGACGCGCTTGCCCACGAGCGCGCCGGCGACCGCGAGCGCGAACAGGATCGGCGCGTAGCGCGCGAAGACCATGTCGAACCCGCCGAGCACGTCGGCGAAGGTGATTCCGTGAGAGCCGAGGTTGCCGGCGTTCGGCTGGATCAGGCCGGTGTAGCCGGCGAACGCCGAGCCGTTGTTGTTCGCCTGCGAGAGGTAGGCGTAGAAGCTCTCGGAGAAGCCCTGCGGCGTGTGCACGCCGAGCTTCGCCGAGCTCGCCGCTTCGGAGATCGACGCGCGCCCCGCTTTTGTCGCCACGGCGAGCGCCGTGCAGAACAGAGCCGCGAGCGGGGTGATCAGAATGCCCAGCCCGGCGAGCTTGATCTCTTTTGCCTCGAGCTTCTTGCCGAGCCACTCCGGTGTGCGTCCCACCATCAGCCCACCGAGGAACACCGCCAGCAGCACGTACAGCAGGATCGAGTACAGGCCGGTGCCGACGCCGCCGAATATCACCTCGCTGGCTGACAGGTTGGCGAAGGGGACGGCTCCGCCGATACCTGTGAAGGACTCGATCGCGCTGTTGACGGCGCCGCACGAGGTGACCGTAGTGATGACGTCGAACAACGCCGAGCCCGCGATCCCGAAGCGCTGCTCCTTGCCTTCGAGGTTGCCGCCGCCCGAGCCAGAGATGACACCGGTGTGCAGGCCCGCAGCGTGCTGTGCGGGCGAGCCGTGTGCCTCGGCGATGTAGGCGACGATCACCGCACCGAGGAACATGAACATCACCGTCGCGTAGATCGCGTAGCCCTGACGGCGGTTGCCCGTCATACGCCCGTACATGAAGATCAGCGCCGCCGGGATGATCAACACCGCGAGCATCTCGAAGAAGTTGGTGAACTGGGTGGGGTTCTCGAAAGGATGGGCGGAGTTCGTGTTGAAGAACCCACCACCGTTGGTGCCGAGCATCTTGATCGCCTCCTGGCCGGCGACGGGCCCCATCGCGATCGTCTGGGTGAGGCCGGTGATCGTGTGCACGTGAAGGTAGTTAGAGAAGTTCGCGATCACACCCTGCGATGCGAGCACGATCGCGATGACCACGGACAACGGCGCAAGCACGTACAGGATCGTGCGCACCATGTCCTGCCAGAAGTTGCCGATGCCCTTCCCGGCCACGCCATCCTGGCGCGGCGCCCGTCCGACGATCCCGCGTACGAGGGCGACCGCGACGACGATCCCGACACCGGCCGACAGCCAGTTCTGAACGGTCAGCCCGATCATCTGGCTGAGATAGCTCATCGTCGTCTCACCGCCGTAGTACTGCCAGTTGGTGTTCGTCATGAACGACGAGACGGTGTTGAACGTCACGTTCGCCGGGGCCGAGTGGAAACCGAGCGGGTTGAGCGCGTGCGGCACGTAGAACGCGTCCTGCGTGCGCAGGACGAGGTACAGGAACAGCCAGCCCGCGAGCGAGAAGACGATCAGGCTTTTCGCGTAGGCCTTCCAGTCCTGCTGACGCCCTGCATCGACCCTGATGATGCGCAGGAGAAAGCGCTCAGGACCCGCGAAGATCGGCGACAGGAACACCCGTTCACCGGTGTACACGCGCGCCATGTAGGTGCCGAGCGGAAACGCAAGCGCGCTCAGCACGACCACGAACGCGACGATCGTGAACCAGCCGGCGAATGTCATGCTGTCAGAGCTTCTCTCCGCGGATCAGGGCGTAAAAGAGATAGGCGATAACGAGCACCGAGACGACCAGGCCGAAGAAGTCGGCACCGCCCATGTGCGCGACGAAGAAGCCGGGGGTAAGCGGGTCGGTCATACCCGGTCGATTCCCTCGATCATCAGCAGCAGGATCGCGAACATGACGACCCCGAGAACGATGTAAACGATGTCCATGCGGACACTATTGGCGCTTGAGCGTCACGGCCGCGTAACGAATTCGGCGCAACGCATAACGATTTCGTAACGGCGAGCTAAAGGTGCGCGCGAAGCGGGTCAGGTGATTCGATTCGATTAGCCGCCTTCATCCCGGGCGGCCGCGTGTTACTCGGAGAACCGGTATCCGACCCCCGGGTCGGTGACGATGTATCGAGGCCCGCCCACGCCAACGGCCCCGCCCGCCCCCGCGACACCGTCGGGCTCGATCTTCGCGCGCAGGCGCGCGATGTGGGTGCGCAGCGGCTGAATGTCGTCGACGTACTCCGGACCCCACACCTCGGCGAGCAGCTTGCGATGTGTCATCAGCCGCCCGCGGTTGCGCGCGAGCGCGCGCAACAGGTCGAACTCGATCGGGGTCAGGTGAATCGGCTGGCCGTCGCGTCGCACGACACGCGCCGCCAGGTCGATCTCCAGGCCGTCGACCTCGATGCTCGGCTCGCCCTCCGCGCGCCCGGCGCGGCGCAGCGCGGCGTGCAGCCGGGCGACGAGCTCGCGCGTGCCGAACGGCTTGGTGATGTAGTCGTCGGCGCCGGCCTCCAGCGCCCTCACCTTCTGCTCCTCCTCGCCGACGGCCGACAGCACGAGGATCGGCATCTCGCTCCACTCGCGCAGCCTGCGTGTGAGCTCGATGCCGTCGGCGTCGGGCAGCACGAGGTCGACGATCGCGGCCTGCGGAGGGCGCACGGCCGCGAGATCGAGCGCCTGCGAAGCGGTTTCGGCGGGCACCGCCTCGAATCCGGCCTCGCGCAGGACCACCTTCAGCGCGCGCACTATCTGCGGCTCGTCATCGACGACGAGCACGCGCGGCGCCCTGGACGGCTCGGACCGTCCCTGCTCACTCACGTGCCGAGCTCTGTACCGCCCGCTCGCGCGAGCTGGCGCCGCTCGGCCGGGCCGGCGTCCTGCGTCGGGTCACCGTCCGAGGGCTCGCCTGGCTCCGCCAGCGGCAGTTCGAACACAAACGTCGCGCCCTGACCCGGCAGCGACTCGACGTGCAGCGATCCTGCGTTGGCTTCGGTGAAGCCGCGCGCTATCGCCAGGCCGAGGCCCGACCCGCGGTGCCCGCCACCTGGCGAGCCCGCACGGTAGAACGGCTCGAATACCCGCTCCAGCTGGGCCGGCGGTATCCCCGGACCGCGATCGACGATCCGTACGATCACGCGGTCGCCCCGCGGCCTCTGCCCATCTGCGTGCGCCACGCCAGCATCCTCCGCCGCGAGGCCCTGCCGGCGAGCGCCGGCGAGGCTGCGCACGGCACGCGCCCGCACCGACACCGGGTGCCCACCGGAGTGGCGCCGCGCGTTCTCCAGGACGTTGACAAACGCCCTCTCAAGCTGCACGGCGTCCACTCGCACCAAGGGCAGGTCGCGATCGATCGACAGCGTGAACTCCCCCGCGCGCGCGCCCAGCTCGAGGACCGCCGCACGGATCAGCTCATCGATCGCGATCCACTCTCTGCGCGGCTCGGCCGCGCCTGCTTCCAGGCGTGAGAGATCGAGCAGGTTGTCGACCAGCCGCGAGAGCCGCTGCGCCTCCTCCTGGATCACGGCCGCCATCTCCTCCCGCTCCGCCGGCGACAGCGACGGCGACCCCACCGCCGCGCCCGCCGCGGAGATGGCGGTCAGCGGCGAGCGCAAGTCGTGGGAGACCGCGCGCAGCAGCGCCGTCTTGACCGTGTCCGCCCGACGCAGCGCGGCCGTCTCGACGACGCCGCTGAGCAGTCCCTCGCGCTCGAGCGCCGCGCTCAGCAGCGCCTCCAGCGCCGGGACGACCCGCTCCTGCAGCCGGCGCAGCTTGGCCTCGGAGGTGTCCGCCCCCACCACCAGCGTGCCCAGCCGCTTGGTGCCCTCTCGCAGCGGGAACGCGATCGTGCGCTCGTCGGCCTCGACCGAGTCCATCTGGATCGCCGCCGAGCCCAGCTCGAGCGTCTGCGCCAGCCTCGCCGCGGCGGTCGGCAGCGCCTCGGCGAGGCTGTTCCCGCGCAGCAGCAGCCTCGCCATCTCAGCCGCCAGGTCGGCCTCACGCCGGCGCTCCTGCGCGTCGCGGGTGCGCGCCCGTGTGACCTCCGCGACCGAGCTCGCCAGCGCGGCGACCACCACGAACGCGCCGAGCGCGACCCAGTTGCTGGAGTCCTGGAGCGTGAAGCGCCCGAGCGGCGGCAGGTGAAAGAAATTGAACGCAGCCGCGCTGACGACGGCGGTGGCGACGCCGAGCCACGCGCCCCAGGTGACCGACACCACCAGCACGGCGGGGAGGTAGACGACGCTTAGCGACACCACCGGCGCGACGTGCGCGAGCGGATAGACGATCACGGTGCACAGCGCCACGGCGGCGAGCGCCACGATCGCGCCGGCACGGCGTGGGGGCGGCTCTGATGCCAACAGGAAGCCAAACGGCGGCGTCATCGACATCAGCGTAATGGCGAACGGGGCGGGTCTCGCCTCCCGCCCCGTCCGCTGCGCCCTGCGCGGTCCGGTGCGCGTATAGAGGCAGCCCCACATCGACCGGGTCCGGGTCCGCTGCCTGCACCCACCGTCGCGTCGTTCATCATGAGCGGGCGCGACGGTCATCGCGTGACGCTCCGGTGACCAGGCTGTGACGATCCGGTGACCATCCGTTCGTGCGTCTGCACAGCTAGCGGATTCTCAAGCCGACCCGAGTTCGCGCCGAGAAGATCCGGGAGCCGCAGCGAGACGATGACGACCCGCATTCGCCACACAGTCACTGGAGGCACGGCCGCCGCGATCGCGGCGGCCGCGTTGCTGTTCGCGCAGGCCGCGGCGGCGGAAACGGCCTCGCCGCTGCCAAGCTCCGCGTACACGGTGCACGCCGATTGCCCGGCGCCCACGCCCGGTCACGCATCGTGCTTGGCGCTGCAGCTGCTGCCGCGCACGGCCGCCGCGCGGGCCCGCACGCATCCGACCGACATCATCCGCGCCGCGTCCTCCGGCCCCTCCCCGGCGGCCTCCCCCACGGCGGGCGACTTCGGCCTGCGGCCACAGGATCTCCACGCCGCCTACGACCTGCCGGTCGACGCCGAAACCTCCTCGACGCAGACGATCGCGCTGGTCGACGCATACAACGATCCGAACGCGGAAGCGGACCTCGAAACCTACGACACGGAGTTCGGCCTACCTAAGTGCACCACCGCGAACGGCTGCTTCATGAAGGTCAACCAGAATGGGAGCGGCGAAGCGTCGAGCCTGCCGTTCCCGCAGACCCAGGGCGAACTGACCTCGCAGGAAGAAGCCTGCGAAGCAGAAGACGAACAGGCGTGTGTGCTGGTGGAAGAAGCGCAGGGCTGGTCGGTCGAGATATCGCTCGACATCGAGACCGCGCGCGCGGTCTGCCAGGACTGCCATATCGCGCTGGTCGAGGCCGACGAACCGTCGTATGCGGATCTCGATGCCGCCGAGGAAACGGCCGTGCGGCTCGGCGCCGAGGAGATCTCCAACTCGTGGGGCGGCCCCGAATGCATCGAAGGCGTGTGCGAAAGAGAAAACTCGGTGTTCGACCATCCCGGCGTCGTCATCACTGTGGCGGCAGGCGACGACGGCTACCTCGGCTGGCTGGAAGAACCGCGCTCGGCGTACGCCGGCTATCCCGCGTCCCTGCCGCAGGTTGTGGCCGTCGGCGGAACCCGCCTGAACCCCCTGTCGGGGGGCAAATGGAACGGCGAGACGGTGTGGAACGACGGCGGCAAGTCGGGGGGGCGCGCCGACGGATTCGGCGCCGGCGGCGGCGGCTGCAGCACGCAGTTCGCCGCGCAGCCGTGGCAGCGCCACGTGCCGGACTGGGCATCGGTCGGCTGCTCCAACCACCGCGCGGTCGCGGACGTGGCGGCCGACGCCGATCCGTACTCGGGGCTGGCGGTGTACGACACGAGCCCGCAATGCGAAGAAGCAGGCCAGCACTGGTGCCAGATCGGCGGCACGAGCCTCGCCTCACCGCTGATCGCCTCGGTGTTCGCGCTCGCGGGCGGGGCCAACGGCGTGTCCTACCCGGCGCAGACGCTTTACCAGAACGCCGCCAAGTCGCCCGAAACCCTGCATGACGTGACCAAGGGATCGAACGGGGAATGTAGCTCGCCGTTCAACGAACCGCCGGCCTGCAGCCAGGCGCAAGAGGCCAAAACCAGCTGTGCGTCCGAGCTGATCTGCCAGGCGGGCGCGGGCTACGACGGGCCCACCGGGGTTGGCACGCCCGACGGCATCGGCGCCTTCAAGCTGCCCGCAGCCGGGCTAAGCGAAGAAACCCCGGTAGAAGAAGAAAGCGGCGGATCGGGTGGTGGCGGCGGATCGGGCGGCTCCACCGGCACCAGCGGGCCTGCGACGCCGCCGGTCTTGAGCCACCCGACAGCGACCACGACCCCCACCTCCACGACCGCCCAGCGGGTGCTGCTGTCGAGGCTGGCGCTGACGCTGAAGGCGCTGGTGGCGCTGAACACCAGCCGGCCGAAGATCCCCGACCTGTCGTTCACATTCATGGCCAACGTCACCGCGCAGGTGAGCGTGAGGCTCGCCAAGCGCTTCAGCAGACATGGACATCTGCGCTGGCAGGCGCTGGCTCATCCGCTGACGATTACCGCGCTCGCCGGGCGCAACAGCGAGCGCGTGCGCGGGCGCGGAGTGCTGGGCTCGGGCACCTACCGCCTGACGCTCACGCCCGTGGACGGCGCAGCGCAGTCGCTCGCGTTCAAGATCGGCTAGCCGCCAGACCGCTCAGCAGCGCCTCGCCGCGCTCGGTCAGCCGCCAGGAGTTGGGTGCTCCGCGGGTTCGGCCTTCGCCCATGTTCACGATCAGCTCGCGCTCCTGCAGGCGACTCAGCAGCTTGGAGATCTGACCCTGGTCGACGACGCCCGCGCGGTCGGCCACCTCGCGGTTGCTGGCACCGGGGTAGTCGGCGACCGCGCTAAGGACGAGCGTGGTGCGATCAGTGAGCCTCAGACCGCGACCGCGATCGTAGGTGCTCTCGGCGCCTGGCCGCGCCGGCGCGCCGGCGTCGCGCACGCGTGGCGCGGGACGGGTGAGCTCCCGACGCGCGACGCCCGCTCCGAGATAGGGCAGCACGATGATGCTGACCAGCGACCCGAACAGCTCGATCTCGGCTGGGCGCTCTTGCGCCAGCAGCCGGTTCTGGATGATCGTGAGGACCGCGCCGACCACCCCCTCGCCGATGATCGCCGTGGGCTGCTGCCTTCCGGCGGGAATCTCCAGGCGCCCTCGGTCGATCACCGCGGCGAGCGCCTCGAGCACCTCGGCGCGACGGCGCTGGACCTGCTCGCCACCGCTCATCGAGTGCACCACCAGCAGGCGTCCGAGCGCGGGCTCGGCTTCGAGGAACCGCAGAAATGCCGCCAGCCCGGCCTTGATCGCGTCCAGCCAGCGCAGCTGCGCGTCGTAGGCGGGCACCATGCGCCGGCGCGCGTGGTCCACGCCAAGGTCGAAGGCCGCGAGCAGGCAGGCGTCGCGATCGACGAACTCCTCGTTGAAGGCGACGCTCGAGACGCCCGCGCGCATGATCACGTCGGCCGCCGTCACCATCGCGCCGCCACCAGCCCCGCCGTCGGCCATCGCTTCGGCCATCGCTTCGAGGATCCTCGTTCGCTGAGCCTCCTCCACGCTGCTCCCCGTTTAGTTGATAGTGATAGGGGAGCCTATCTTCTTATTGTCTAGTCTGGTTGCGCTGGCGGGTGCTCACGCCAGCAACGCCCGTCGCTCAAGCGGCGCCATCACAGCACGCCGCCGAACAGTCTGGCGTGGCCTGCGGGCGCCGCGGCGTGCGGAAGGGCCATGACGCCACACCCCGCGTTCGCACACCGGCGGCCGAGCGTCGAAATGAGCCGCCGCAGTACGAGGATCTGCCCCCGGACGTCGACGGGAGGCTGAGCTCAGCCTCCCAAGCCTCCTGCGCTTGCAGGTCTTCCACGGCGAAGAAGGGATCCGCAGGCTGCAGGCTCGCGTCTGTTGGCCCGGTCGACCCACTTGACCCGGCGGGTGAGGCGCCGCTGTCAGCCTCCATACCTGTCGTTGGCTCCGGCTCGGGCGCCATCATCGCCTCTCCTGCAGCTGTATGCCGACCGCGAACTTGTGTCTGATGGCCGAGTCGACTTCGCGGCCCCTGGGGGTTAGGTGCCATGCGTTGGCCGCGCCCCTAGCCTGTCCCAATCCGGTGTTCTCGATCAGCCCGAGGCGAGCCAGGCGCGCGAGCAGCTTCGATATCTGGCCCTGGTCTGTGACCTCGACCCGTGCGCCGATTCCGACGTTGCTGCACCCGGGCTCCTCGGCGATGACCGCCAGAACCCTGGCGGTGCGATAGGTGAGGCGCATGTCGAGGTTCAGCAGTGGATCGCTCGCGTGGGGCGTGGCCGGCGCTGGCGCACGCTTGGGCACCGCGGCGCGCTTGGGCACCCTCCGTGTCAACTCCTTGCCCGCGACCGTGGGACCGAGGTAGGGCAGCACGATCATCCACATCAAAGGGTTCACGAGAGCGCTCAAGCGCCGCGGGCTCGCCTGCATGCGCGCGTGGACGACGGCGAGCACACCCCCCACGACGCCCTCAGCGGTCAGCGGCGAGAGCTCATGGCACAGTTTTGCCTGGGAGCGCCCTTCTTCGACGACTCGCTGCAGAAGCTCGAGCACGCGTGCGCGGAGCTCCGGGCTTCTCGGCCCATACCCGACGATGTAGGACAACGCAAGCGCTCCGGTCTCGTGCTCGCGTTCCAGGAATACCAGCAGCGCGACGAGAGCCGCCCTGAGCCTCTCCGACCACCTGCCCTGCTCTTCATACGCCGGGCTCACGACACCGGCCATCTGGGCGAGGGACTCCTCGAGCACAGCCAGGAAACAGTCCTCGCGACTGTGAAAGAGCTCATAGAAGGTCTTGCGCGAGACGCCGGCGCGAGCGCCCACGGCCGTGGCAGATATCCCCTCATAGCCATGCTCGGCCGCCACCGCCAACGCCGCCTTCACGAGGCGCGAGCGCTGGAGCTCGGCGATACTCCCAGCCTGCACGCGGGCGCCCTGCGAGACCCTCGGGGAGCTTAGGTGGCGGCGTCCATGGGCGGACTCACTTGCTCCAGGGAAGTCGCTCCAAGCTTGCCCACTGGACATTTCATGCACCTCGGCCGGTCGGTCTCACGAAATCCCGAAGCAGAGCGTCCCGGGATCTGCCGGCGTTCGCCGCGACGCTGAGTAGCGACGACGGCTCCACGTGCACGACAGGCATGGACACGCTGCCTGAGTGATCAGTCGGGACCCAGCCAGGTGTCGCGCCGGTCGTAATTGCGTTTTTGCAGCACATAACGGTATTGAAGCACGCTATTCATACAATCCGCAAGCAAGGAGGCTAGCCGGGCAGTAGAACCTATTTACGAACAACTACGTACTGATAATATGATCTGCCTTCGATTCTGCGCCCAGCTCCGCCCGGATGCTCCTGCGCCCGCGGCTGGCCGTGGTACTTGCAGGGCCGCTGGACATCGCGTCTGAGATTCGCCTGATGGGAGCAACCGCACGGCTGTTGCGCGCGCATACACTCACAGCCGCGAGTAGGTCCCGCTGCCAATTCCAACGAACTTGGCGGACTGCTCGGCATCCCGATAAACCGCTTCCGCGTCGAAGCCCCGCGTGAGCGCAAGCGGGCGAGACAGCGCGAGCACCCTCACGACGAAGTCTTCTTCACGTGTGCCCTTGGGCGGACATATCGAGTAGCCGACCTTGCCGAAGCTGTTGCGTCCGACGACCGCCCCAGCCGGAAGCGTCCCGGCGGAGATTCCGTGAGCTGCCGGGCTGAGACCTGCGACCGCCCAGTCGAAGAAGAACCTCCCCTGAACGGGCCGGAGGTTGATGACGAACATGACCAGTTCCGCGGTCCCGGACGGCACGTGACTCCATCGCAGCGGAAGCGATACGTTCGCCCCGTCGCACGTGTTGCGCTTGGGAATGTAGCCTTCCCGAAGCAGGGTGGGAATCTCCACCTCGATCGAGATCGTAGGCACTGGTTCGGATCGACTGCTCGCCCGCCGCGCGGGCGGTCTGGCGCCTGGGGGAGCAGTGCTCTTATTCCGCCCAGCGGCAGACGCGCTCCCCGGCTGAGCGCCGCGCGTCCGCGTCGACGATGTCGAGGATCCACTGCACCCGGCAACGACCACTCCCGCGGCTATCACGGAAGCCGCAAGCGCCATTCGTAGAACTCGCATTCGCGTCTTCCTCCTATCTATGGCTGGGGCTCGATGTCCGAGCCCAGCCATAGCTCAGCTGTCCGCGTTGAGTTGGTTGCCTTTAGCTACTCTCTACTATGGTTCAGTGCCCCAGGCCGCCCCGTTAGTCAGCTTGACCAGCGTAGTGCCGTAGTAGCTAGCTGGCTTTTTGTCGAATTCCAAAGTGCCGCCACCAGGCGAGCACCCGAGAGCGTGTTCGACTAGCCCCACGGTAGCTTCAGGAAGCGAACAGATCTGCTTGCCCGTAACTGATTCGTTAGAGGCTAGCGCGCAGCTCGTACCTTCTATTTTGACTTTTGCAATGGTGGTACCTTCTGCTGGTTCAATTTCGTCCTCCGGCCCATAATCGCTACCCTGTACCAAGAACTCGTTGAGTTTGTTCGTTGTGATGTTTGGTACGGCGCAGGCGGTGCTTACCGCCATCACGTGCTTATATATTGTGTAAAGTTTACATTCTTCATAGACAACGACCACGCCTTTGGCTCTGCCTCCCGATTCGACTTCACCTGTAGTTTTGTCTTTATTACATGCAATGATTACTTTTTCTCCAAGGAGTGTGGCTTCTAGTTTGGTCACGCCGCCGGTGCCTTCGAGCGCATATTTTTCTGCCTGCTCCACAGGCAAAAAGGACCATTTGCCCGTTTCGCCGGTTTTACCACACAGATGAGTTTCGTATTTTTCTGTGCCGCCTTCTCGACATATCGACAAACTAGGCACGAGGACCTTGGCAAATTCGCCTTCCAATTTCGCTTTGGCACATTTGTTGTCTTCGAATCTACCTTCGCTAGCTTTTTCGCCCTTCGCGCACCATTCACCAGCTTTGAGTTCGGTTTCTAGCTTCAATACCTTGTCATATTCCTCGCTGCCTGCCGGTTCCACGCATGTGGGCCCTTCCCATCTCCCGGTCCCTGCGGTAACCACCTTATAACACTGCCCTGAAGCCGACGCCGAAGCCGACATGACTGCGCTGATCGCGACGGCGGCCAACATGCTTAGCCCCACTATCTTGATCTGTCTAATCACAATTTCTCCCTTGCTCTCTTGGGATTGCTGGTCCGTCGTCGCGACGTCGCCGTCAAGCAGGCGCCTCGGACCCAAACCGCTCCCCCAGCCGTAACTTAGCTCTGCCTCTTGAGGTGGGACTGTGCTTTATTCAGCGCCCCAAGCCGATCCTGCTGACAGTTTGACCGTGGTGTCCATGAACAGTTTCGCTGGCCCGTTTGATGGCACAGCTTGGAAGTCTAGGCTGCTGCCGGTCGGTGAACAGACGATTTCGTGTTCGACCTTCCCCGCGAAGCCTTCGGGAAGCGAACAGCTCTGCTTGCCCGTCAAGCTGTACTTACCAGCCCAGACACATTGTCCGCCCGTGAGGGTAATTTCGAACATGGTGGTACCACTTTCTGGTTCAAACTCGTCTTCCGGTCCGCTACCTGTGCCCGTGATCAATGAGCTCTTAAGATCAGTACTTGGTATATTGGGTACGCTGCAGTTATTTTGTGCGATGCGTCGGTGAGATTGTGCTAGGTAGAGCGCACATTCTTCGAATGTAAAGACATCTCGTTTGCTTTCGCCTGCGCCAATTTCGCCCACGAGTTTGTCCTTTTTACATTCGATACCTGTCCGCGGGTTGCCGAGAAAGGCCGGTTCCATATTTTCCACCTCGATAATTCCACTGCTTTTGCCTTCTACTTTGTATGTTTCGGCTTTTTCCACAGGTAGAAAGGAGAATTTGCCGGTTTCCTGCTTTTTGGCACAGAGGCTGGTTTCGTATTTTTCTGTGCCGCCTTCTTTACATACGAAATACGCATGCGCTGAGGCGGATGCCGACATGACCACACCGACCGCAGACACGGCCAGCATGCTCAACCCCAACAATCTTACTTGTCTGCTCACTGTACTTCTCCTTTTGCTCCGTCGAGATTACTTATTCGACCGCATTTGGGCAGCCGTTATCGTTGCCGAGCGATAGTCCTGTTAACCATTACCACCTTGGGATCGGCCGTCGCTATGCCAAAGTGGCCAAGCGCGCGGCCATGTTGGGCAAATCAAGCCAGTGGCATCAGCGACGGATATCTCAGACATGTTGGATTAATTACCTGCTCGGCGACGGATTCTCGCCGACGGCGGCCCCGCCCAGCTCCTCCAGACGCAGCGCGACCTCCAGCTCAGCCAGGCATGTTTGAAGCGAACGCCCGACGGACTGCTCGACTGCGCGCAGGCGGTTTTCGACCGTGTGCCGAGCGACTCCCAACGCGGCGGCCGCGGAGGACGCATTGCGCCCGGCGGCGAAGTAGGCGCGTAGCGTCTCACGGAGCACCGTCCCATCGGCGCGCCGGCTGTCAAGCGGCGAGAGAAATACCTCTATGAGAGACTTCGCCTGCGGCTCGTCCCGCAGCGCGAGCGCGAGCAGCGCGACATCAGCGTAGCGCGTCAGCCGCCGCGGCTTGGACCGACGCAGCGCGACCAGCAGCGCAGCCTGGGCCTGACGGTGCGTCAGGCGCCACCCGTCGATCCCCTGCGCAGGCTCACCGATCGCCAGCAACAGGCCGGCGGGTCCCTCGCCCGCCAGGACGCGCTCGACGTCCGTGACCGCAAGGCTGCTGCGCCCGCCGAGCCACGCCCACACGGCTCCTTCGCCGTGGGACACGCTCAACAGTCGGCGATCCACTCCCGCGGCCAATCCCTGGACGACCCCCATCGCACCGGCGCCGGCGGCGACCACGCCGAGATGCCATCGATCGAGGTCATAGCCGAGGTCAGCCGTGTCAAGAGTCGCACCGGCGAGCAGCCGCCGCACACGCTCCGCACGGCGTCGCTCCGGCGAGTCTCCCGCCCGCTCGAGCTCGTTCCTGTACTCACCGGTGATCGCGTCCAGCAGGCGATCGAGCAGCGACGCCTGTGCCCTCAGCAGCTGACGCGCAGCGCCCCGCTGACCTGAGACGCCGCTCCGGTCGGCCTCCTCCAGGAAAAAGTCCTCGAGTAGCGTGTGGCCGACGAGATACCGACGCAACACTGTGTCCAGGCTCACGCCGAGGCGCGCCGCGCGGCGCGCCTGTGCCACGACCTCCGCCGGGATCGGCCCCGACCACCCCTCCCCGTTCTCGATGCCCCGCAGACCGTAATCCACGGCCGCCGCGACCGCCGCCCGCAACCCCGTGACGTAAGCCGCGTCCTCGCCGCCAGGCGAGTCGAGCAGACCGTCGCGGAAACGAGCGAAGATCGTGTCCTCCAGCTCCGCGCGCCGAAAGCGCAAGCGCTCGACGACATCGGCACGAGCCTGCTCGAGCGTGCGGCTAGGGTGGTGGATCTCCGTGCTCATGGTCAGCCGCAGGGACGACGGAGGCCGTAGAGCCGGCCGGGACGGGCACACAACGCGTCATGCGCCCGACCGCGGCCGCCGCTCCCGACCTACCGCAACGTGAACGACTCGTTGCGGATCGTCTCGTGCCTTCCCTCCCCGCTGATCAGCGTGAGCGTGTAGTGACCCAGCCGCAGCCGGCGCAGCGGGAGTAGGCGCAGGCTCATGCGCTGCCCGCTCGCGGCGCTGTGCGCCGTCCCGGCCGCGTATACCGTGCCGTCCCGCGAGAGCGTCGCCTGCGCGACCGAGCCCGTGGTTGTGAACTTGACCGTACTCGACACGAGCTTGGTCGTGCAGGTCTGCTTGCTCTTGCCCTTCTGCTTGACCGTCTTGCAGGTTACGAGCTCCACCTTGCCGGCGGGGCCCGCGGGACCCTGCGCTCCGGCCGGCCCGGCCGGACCTTGAGCACCCATGGCGCCGCTCGCGCCTTTTTCGCCCTGCGCGCCAGGGGGACCGGCTTCACCGGCGGGGCCCGATTCGCCTTTCGCCCCGTTTGCGCCCCTGGCACCTTCTTCACCCTTTTCACCCTTGGAGCCTGCTTTCAGAAATACGGCGGTCGCTTCGCTCGCCCCGGTCATATCGACTTCGCAGGTGGCGGTTCCGGTGCTCTTGCAGCCGATCCAGCCCGCGAATTCGTAGCCTGTTGCCGTTTCAGCCTCCGTCAGTGTCACGGCTTCGCCTTCGGGAAACCCAGCCGAGCATGTCACCCCGCAATCGATCCCTGCCGGCGAGGACGTGACTGTGCCTTTCCCCGTCACAGAGACGGTGAGCGGAAGAGAGGGGCGTGCGAATATCTGCACGGCGTTGTTGGTCTTTTCTGTGACGTAGATGCGGCCGCTGCCCTGGGTGCTGTAGGCGATGCCCCAGGCTTCGCCGATTTCGCCGGCGCCGAATTCTTCGAGCTTCGTGCCCGTCGAGCTGTAGCGCGTGACGTGGTATTCGGGTGTGGCATCCAGCACGAACACTTCGCCGGTTGCCTGGTCGACGGTGACCGCGACCGCGGCCTTGCCTTCCGTTTCCAGTTCGGGCTCGGGCTGAAGTTCTCCGCTGGAATTGAACTTGACGACGTAGCCGCCTTCTCCGAAGGCGAATTCGTGCACGACATACACGTCGCCCGCGGAGTCAAGCGCGACGCTTGACTCGAATATGGTTTTTTCGTTTTCATCGATCAGCGTGGGTTCGGTACCTTCGCAGGCGAACTTGCTTACGCCTTCACGGTGGCTCCACAGGGCGGCATAGAGGTTGCCCGAGGAGTCGACCGCGACGCCGCGCGTGTTCGTGCCGGAGCTGGCTTCCAGCTGCGGGCTAGCGAACGTGTATTCGTTGGGTTCGTTGCCGGCGGAGCCCTTCGGCTTGAAGCGGTCTATGTACTCTTCGCCCGCGTTGACGTACACGTCGCCCTTGCACGCACTCGTGGAGTTATCGACCGCTACACCAAAGTTCTCTCCGAACCCGTTCTGCGGCGTCCCCGCACCGGTGAATTCGCCCAGCACCGCGGTGCCACCCGCGTTGTACTTCACGACGCGCCGGGTGGTGAAGCCATTGACGGTGGTCGCCACCGTGCAGGTCCGTCCCGAGCCCGCGCAGGTCATTTCTTCGACGTTGGTGTACCCAAGGGAACCCTTGAATTCGACCGTGTATTCGCCTTTACTACCGCTACCGCCGACCTCGACGTTACCCCGGCCGATCGTGCTGAGGCTTTCAAGCGCGCTCTGGACTTCCCCTTCGCTGGCGTTTCCTGACGCCATCACGGTGGTCGCCACCGTGCAACTCGCCCCGCCATTCAGAGCCGAGCCGTCGCAGGTCATTTCTTCGACGCTGGTGAATCCAAGAGAGCCCTTGAATTCGACCGTGTACGGACCCCCAGCCGCACCGCTAACCGAGACATTGCCCGAACCGATCGACGACAAGCCTTCCAGCGCGCCCTGGACTACCGCGGCGGTGGCGTTGAAGGGGATCGCGGCGGTAGTCTGACCTTGGAATTTGACCGTGAAGTCACCACTCGTAGCCGCTTTGAGGGTCACCATCTGCTTCTCGTTGGAGCCGAAAAGGAGTTCGCTGGTGGTCTGACCTTTGAAACTGAGCGTAAATTTACCGCCCGTAGCCCCACTCAGGTTCACCGTCTGCTGCTCGTCAGCACCCGCGCCCGAAACGACAAACACATCACCGCTAGAGGATTCCACCGCCACACCATGCGGTTCTTCCAACAAACCCCCAACCGGAGCCGACTTACCAAAAGAACCCGCTGACGTAAACGACGCCTGCGCCACTCCCTCACCCAGGGCAAGGCTCGCAGCACAGGCGAGGGCGACGACGAACAGTCCGCGAACCCTCCTCGTAGGAATCCCCTTCAGACGACTGTTTGAGCGGTTAGACATTGAACACCCTTCATTCATTCGACGTTTATTTCTTCCCGGCTTTTCTCTTCGCCTTCTTGGCCGGCCCGTACCGCTCCTGCGCCCGCTTCTCGCACGCGACCTGCTTCTTCTTGGACCTGTACTTCCTGCAGACCTTCAACGCTTTGGCGAGCTTCTGTGCCCGCGTCAACGCCTTTGTCGTGTTCGTGGTTGTCGTGCCCGATTCGGTCGGGAACACGATCAAGGAAGTCGCGAGCAGCGGCGGGGTGAGCGGCTGGAGGATCGGCGAGGGAAAGCTCGATGTTGTGAACGTCATGTCCTGGCCGTAGCTCGTGCCGTCCGCGTTGGTTGCGGTGAGCCTGTAGTGGTAGGTCGTGGCGGGCGCGAGATCCTCGAGACCGACAATGATCGGCTCGGCGCCTTCGCCCTGCCCCGCGTTGCCGTAGATCTCGGCGCCGCTGTAGCTGGTGTCGGTGCCGACTTCAAACGCGTAGCTGGTCTGGATGCCTTCCGGGTCGACGGTGCCCGAGATCGACGCGCCTATCTGGGACACTTCGCTCGCCGCGCCCGTCTGCACAACCGGGATGCCTTCCGTGCCGGTTGTGAATGTCTCGTCGGGACCGTAGACGGTCATAGCCTGTTCGTTGGTCGCGACCACACGGAAGTGGTAAACGGTGCTGCCGGCGAGGCCTTCGATGCGCTGGCGGACGTAGGTCTCGCCGAGCCCCGAGCCCGCCGCTTCCTCGGGTGTCTGCTGCCCGTAGGACGCGCTCTGGCCGTATTCGAAGTGGAAGCTCGTCGCGCTGTTCTCCGGGTCGACCCTCGCGACCAGGTTCGCCGCGTGCGCGGCGATGAACGACGCCGGCTCGCCGCCCGCGAGCGGCGGCACCGCGAGCGTTTTGAATGTGCCGTCTTCGCCTGGGGTCGTGCCGTACTCGTCGCTGGCCACGAGGCGGCAGTGGTATTCCGCGTTCGGCTCCAGCCCCGCGACCGGCGCTTCGGGCAGCGCCGGGAAGCTTGTCGAGCTCTGTTCGGCGGTTTCGAGCCCATACTCGGTGGTCAGGCCGTAGTCGAAGCGCCATTTCGCTTCCACGCCGCCAATCGTTTCGAGCGTCGAGCCGCCAAGCGTCGCGCTTTCGGCTTCCACGTCGCCGCCGGCGCATGGTTTGAGAACTACGACCGCCGGGGCGGTCTTGAACGAGACTTTTTCGCCGGTTTCCGTGCCCGCGTTGTTTCTCGCCACCAGTTCGAAGGTGTATTCCGTGGCCGGCTTCAAGCCCTGCACTTCTTCTTCGAAGCGCCCAGCGCTCGTCACCGTGCGCGGCGTGGTTTCGGCAGAGAGAGCACCCACCTTGACTTCGCGGTAGTCGAAGCGCGCCAGCGCTTCCCCGTTGGGCGTGAGCATGCAGCTAAACAGCTCGACGACGGGCGTCTGCACGGTCGCGGTGCAGACGCTGATTTCCGGTTTTCCCACGGTTGCTGTCCCGCTTTCGAATATCTGCACGGCGTTGTTGGTCTTTTCTGTGACGTAGATGCGGCCGCTGCCCTGGGTGCTGTAGGCGATGCCCCAGGCTTCGCCGATTTCGCCGGCGCCGAATTCTTCGAGCTTCGTGC
>Ga0302325_10000650_pt1 | contig 93646 bp, 69 predicted proteins | sample Palsa_T0_2_FD_201948 | JGI IMG/M metagenome (GOLD analysis project Ga0302325, IMG submission 201948) | Peat permafrost microbial communities from Stordalen Mire near Abisko, Sweden - Palsa_T0_2 | ecosystem: Environmental > Terrestrial > Soil > Palsa > Peat permafrost | place: Sweden: Abisko...
TGGCGCCGAAAATGCCGCCGCTACACTCGCCCAGCCCTACAGTCCTCCGTTGATTCCCAATGCCGATTTCCCGGTTTTCGTTCCGCGGACTCCCGACAGCTCCATTTTTCTTTCCGCCATTGGACGGAACCTGAAGAGTCCCTACTCCCAGCAATATGATCTGAATCTCCAATACGAGTTCGCCCACAATTTCCTGCTGCAGACCGGATACGTCGGCTCGATGATCACCCACCAGACCGGCTGCCTGGAATTCAATCAGGCCCTGATCGCCACACCTTCCAACCCGGTCAATGGCCAGACCACTACCACCAACGAGAATCTTCCCCAGCGGCTCCCGTTTGAAGGCATCGCCAGCGGCTCCTATATTTGCAACACCGCGTATAGTTCCAACTACAACTCGTTGCAGACCAGCGTCACAAAATCCGCCAGCCACGGTTTGAGTTTTCAGGCCAGCTACACCTTTTCCAAGTCTCTCGGCTACACCTTCGGCACCGGCCCCACGTCCGCCTTCGACCTCACCTTCCTCGGCAACGATCAAAACAACGCGCGCTCTTCCTACGGCCCCGACGATTTCAGCCGGCCCCATCGTGTGGTGTTCAGCTTTATCTACGATTCTCCAACCATGAAAGAGGGTCCGCGGATTTCGCGCGTTCTCCTCAATCACTGGCAGGTGTCCGGTGTCTCCGTCCTCCAATCCGGATTGCCGCTGACCGTCAACGATTCTGCCGCCGGTACCGTCTATGGAAACTTGGTGGGCTTCACGCGCGCGGAATGCACCGGCGAAAATCCCGCTTCTACCGGCCCGCTCACTTCGCGCCTGAATCAAACCGCGTCCCATCCGGGCGGGTATTTCAATCCAGGCGCTTTCACCGATGCTCCGGCCATCGGCGACGGTACTGGCTTCGGGAATTGCGGCGTAGGAATCCTGCGTGGGCCCAGCCAGCTCAATCTGGATCTGGGACTCCAGCGAACCTTCGCCATAACCGAGCGGAACCGCATCGAATTCCGCGGAGAAATATTCAACCTGACCAACACCCCGAAATTTGGAGCTCCCGATATCGACCATAACGCCGGAGCGGCTTTCGGTGTGATCAGTTCGACCGTCGGCAATCCAAGAATCGTGCAGTTCGCCCTGAAATATAAGTTCTAATTCGAAAGTACGCGCGCGCTTCCCGGTAGGCCGCTGTCGCGACGCATTCGAGCCATTCAGGAGATGAAAGTGTCCCAGCGAGAAGAACCCCAAAAGATCGACACGGTCCTCGCCGATTTTGATTTCCCGTTGAGCGCCACGTTCCATCCCATGGGTTTGTCCGTCAATATTTCCACCAACTCTCCGGCCGTTCTCGATGCCGCGCGCGATAGCTGGGGCGCGCTCAAACCCATGTTCGCGTATCCGCCGGTACGGGTGCGGATTGGCGTGGTTCCTGGCGGTTCGGCGGAAACCTTGCCGGCTCCCGTTTATCGCTCGCAGCAACACTTGATGTCGATCATCGCTGACGTCGAGAACTTTATGGTCTGCGACATGCGGCGCGGCTTCGCGTACGGCTGGGTCACCCAGTCCGTCGTTGAAAATAACACCTATATCCGCGGCCACATTATCGAACCCAGTTCAAATTTGTTGCTGGTCGCCTCGTTTCTCACTCCCGTCCACGCCGCTTGCCTCAACCGCCATGGCCGCGGGGTGCTGCTCTGCGGAGATTCCACTGCAGGCAAGTCCACGCTGGCATATGCCTGCGCCCGTGCCGGATGGAAGTTTCTTTCCGACGACTTCTCTTGCCTCATCCGCGGCCGCAACGGCCGGGTTGTTATCGGCAATCCTGCACGCATGCGTTTTCGCGCTCCCACTCTCGATTTATTTCCGGAACTCAAGATGCAGCGTTTGATTCCGCGCCTGAATGGCGGGCCTGCGGTTGAAGTGGACACCGTGTGCATGCCGGGCATCGAGACCATGTCCCATTGTTCCATCGATCACATCATCTTCTTGAACCGCTCCAACTCCCATCCTCCAACCTTCGTCCCATATTCCAAGGAGCGCGCCAAAGCATCCTTTGAGAACGTCATTAGTTACGGCGAGGACCAGGTGCGTAAGGAGCAGAAAGAGTCGCTCCGCGAGTTGTTCGACGCTGAAGTCGTGGAGTTCCGCTACGACGACCTGGCGTTGGCCGTGCCCGCATTGGACGCTTTTGTCCGCCGCGCGATTCATCCGGTAGAGGAAGTGACTCACCACGCGGAGTGCCGGGCCAGTGACTGACGCCCTGGAAGTTCTGGTTTCGGCTCTCCGATTCCAGGAACCTAATACCGCTGCTCTGGATTCTTTTACCGACGCCGAATGGAAGCGCGCGCGCGCCCAATGGAGTCTGCAGCGCCTGACGCTCTTTCTCCGCCAGGCGCGCCCGGAGCATGTTCCCGCCTGGGTCCGCGAAGAAATCGACGTCAATCTCGCCGACAACGCCCAGCGGTTCGAAAGAATCAAGCAGAGCTACGCACGGGTCGCGCGAGAAGCGTCCGCCGCCGGCGCCGAGCACCTTGTCCTCAAGGGTTTCTCGCACTGGCCGGGATTCGTCGCGCACCCTCGTCTTCGCTACCAATCGGACATCGACCTTTTCTGTCCCGGCGATTCGCTTCTCAAAACCCAGCTCGCGCTCACCAGGCTTGAATACCGGCCTGAAGACTTCAGACACGAACTCCCGCAAGACCACTTGGCCCCGATGGTTCCCATAAAACAGGGCCAGTGGCGCGGCAATCCCTACGATCCGGAAATGGAAGTGTCGTACGAGCTTCACTTCCGGCTGTGGAATCCGCGGAACCTCCGGCTCTATCCTGCGGGCCTGCAAGATTTCTGGGATCGCCGCGTGCAACGGCCGCTCGACGACATTACCTTTTCCGGTTTGTGCGACGTGGACAACATCGGTTACGCCGCGCTGAACTTGCTCCGCGATTTACTCGCCGGCGTTCCCGATACAATAAAGGTCTACGAGATCGCCCGCTTCCTGCATATCACCTGCGGCGATGAAACGTTTTGGCATCGCTGGCGCGAATGCCACGATCCCTCCCTGCGGCGTCTCGAGGCGGTGTCGTTCCAGCTGGCCTCCACCTGGTTCGCCAACCGTCTGCCGCCGCAAGTCGAAGAGGAAATAGAACAGCTTCCGGCAATCGTTCAGGCGTGGTTCGCGCAGCGAGCCGATGCGCCGCTGCTGCAACGCCCGGCTCTGTACAAAGACAATCTGTGGCTCCATCTTGGTTTGCTTGGACCCGCAAAGGACAAAGCCGCGATATTCGTTCGCGCGCTGATTCCCGTTCCTCCGCCGGTCGACGCCACCTACGTGCTGGCTGCGGCGCTGAAGACCGGAGAGTGGCCCAAAACCACTTGGAGCAAGTACACCAATTATCTTTCCTATTCCGCCGGCCGCGCGATTTCCTGGGCGCGGGTATTGCCGCCTACGCTCGGCCGCGGCCTGAAACTTGCGGCCACGTCCAGCGGCCTCGATAAACAGTTCTGGACGTTTTTTACCGCGGCTGCTTGTTTCGAATTGGGCATGATGGTTTTCTTTTTCTTCTACAACCTTTTTCTTTTGGATCTCGGATTTCACGAGAGCTTTCTCGGCGTCTGCACCAGCGTGCTGGCGGCAGGCGGCCTGGCCGGAGCGGTGCCCGCCGGCTTCATGGCTCGGCGCATCGGATTGCGAAACAGCTTGCTCGTTTGTTTCTCGATGGCTGCGGTTTTTTCCGCGGCCCGATCGTTGGTTAGTTCGCCGGCGGCGCTGGTCGGTCTTTCATTTCTCGCGGGCGCCGCAACGACCATCTGGGCGGTGGTAATTTCGCCGGCCATCGCGCAGCTCACCAGCGAGAAGAATCGTTCGCTGGGATTCAGCGTGATATTTTCCTCGGCGGTCGCCCTGGGAATCCTCAACGGATTGTTCTGCGGGCATTTGCCGGGTTGGCTCGCGCACCTGCGTCCTGGCATCAGCGTCCTTCACACCAAGCAGATCGGCTTGCTGCTCGGTGCGGCGATCAGCGCCGTGGGCCTGTGGCCGGCGTCGCGACTACGCTTGGGCAAGCCCCCGGCGACCACGGAGAAGTTCTATCCGCGCAATGTGTTTGTCTACCGCTACCTGATCGCTATGGCGGTTTGGACTCTGGTGCTGGCCTCGATTCCTCCGTTTGCTACCGCTTACTTTTCCCGGCATGTGGGGATGGACGTGGTGCGAATCGGCTCGGTGTTCTCGGTCGCGCAGATCGCGCAGATGATCGCTACCCTCGCGGCGCCGGTAATCTTTCGCCGGTTCGGATTCGCGAGCGGAATTGCCGCCACGCAGGTGGCTACCGCGATCACATTGGTGGGATTGGCGCGGGCGCAGGGTCCGGTTCCCGCGATGCTGCTGTACGTGCTCTTCAATGGCGTGGTATGGATGAGCGAACCGGGGATGCTCACCTTGCTGATGGGCCTGGTGAAGCCGGAGGAGCGCACTGGAGTATCGGCGATCAACTTTTTGGTGATGGGCGTGGTGAACGCCGTAGCGGCCGGTACCACCGGAGCCGCGATCAGCCGATTCGGCTACGCCGCGGTGTTGGGCGCGGCCGCGGGCGTGGCGCTGGTTTCCGCTGTGCTGTGCCAGTGGTTGCTGGGCAAAGCCCCGCTCGCCGCCACGGCTGACGCGGCGGCTTCGGCGGAGGATCAGCGCCAGGAAATTTTCCCGGCACTCAACGAGAAGCACGGTTCACATTCCAGCGCGCGTTGTTAAGCGGTTGGGTCCACCGGGCGCGACATTTCAAACGCCATGCGGCGCACGACCTGACCGGTTTTTCCGGGCGTTACCGCGGCGAACAATCCCAATGTGCGGCCATTCACTCCGTATGGCGTCCCCGATTGCAGACGCGGGCATTCGGGGCGCTCTGGTTCGTCGGTATCGATCAGGGAAATCCACCACTTCCCGCCGGCGAACGCGGGCAGCGAAAATTGCACCATGTCGGAATGCGAATTCATCACCATTAATAACGTGACGTCGTCCGCGGGACGCTTGATTCCGCTGGATTGTCCGCGGCCATCCATCAACATGCCGAAGCAGCGCAAGTTGCCGTCCTGCCAGTTGCCTTCGTCCATTTCGTTTCCGGTCGCATTGATCCAGGTGAGCGCCTTGACGTCGAGTTTTTCGTCGTAGGTTGCGTTGAGATAGCGATTGCGGCGGAGCACTGGAAGGGCATTGCGCAGCATGGTCAGTTTTCGGACGAAATTGGTTTGCGCTTTTCCTTCGGGCGCGATCTTGTCCCAATTTACCCAGCTGATTTCGTTGTCCTGGCAGTAGGCGTTGTTGTTTCCCTGCTGGGTGCGCGCAAATTCATCTCCAGCGAGAAGCAGCGGCGTTCCTTGCGAAAACAAAATGGTCGCCAGCATGTTGCGCATCTGGCGCTGGCGGATTTGCAAAATCGCAGCGTCATCGGTCGGTCCCTCCGCGCCGCAGTTCCAGGAAAGGTTGTTGGAGTTTCCATCTTTGTTGTCCTCGCCGTTGGCCTCGTTGTGCTTTCCGTTGTAGGAAACCAGATCGTTCAGCGTGAAGCCGTCGTGAACGGTGACGAAGTTGACGCTGGACCAGGGTTTGCGTCCGCGCTTGTTGAAGAAGTCCGCCGAGCCGGAAAGGCGCGTCGCGAGCTCGGCCACTTTGCCCTCGTCGCCCTTCCAGTAGCTGCGCACCACATCGCGAAAGCGATCGTTCCATTCCGCCCAGCCTGGCGAGAACCAGCCCACCTGATAGCCGCCCGGGCCCAGGTCCCAAGGTTCAGCGATCAGCTTCACTTGAGCCAGGACGGGATCCTGGCGGCAGGCATCCAGGAATCCGCCGCCCTGATCGAAGCCGTGCGTTTCGCGGCCGAGGATGGTCGCGAGGTCAAAGCGGAAGCCGTCGACGTGCATGTCGTTGACCCAATAACGCAGGCTGTCCATCACCATTTGCAGAACGCGGGGATTACTGAGATTGACGGTGTTGCCGGTGCCGGTGTCATTGATGTAGTAGCGCGGCGAATCGAGGAGCAGGCGATAGTAGGAGGCGTTGTCGATTCCTTTGAACGACAGCGTCGGCCCCAGTTCGTTTCCTTCCGCGGTGTGGTTGTAGACTACGTCCAGAATCACTTCCAGTCCCGCGTCGTGCAGGTGCGCAACCATCTGCTTGAACTCCGCCACCGCTCCGCTGGCGGAGTAGCGCGGATCGACGGCAAAGAATCCAATGCTGTCGTATCCCCAGTAATTTCGCAGCCCGCGATCGAGCAGGAAATTGTCGTCGACGAAGGTATGCACCGGCATAAGTTCGACGGAAGTGACGCCGAGGCTCTTGATGTATTCCACTACTTCGCCGCGGGCGAGCCCGGCGAATGTGCCGCGCAAATTTTCGGGCACTTGCGGATGCAATTTCGTGAAGCCTCGAACGTGCAGCTCGTAGATCACCGCGCGGTCCCAGAATATTTCCGGTTTGCGGTCGCGCGACCAGGTGAACGAAGAATCGATTACCTGGCACTTGGGAACAAACGCGGCGCTATCGCGATCGTCGAAGGTGAGATCGTCGCGGGTCTCCATTTTGTAGCCGAAGATTTCCGGTCCCCACTTCAGCGCGCCGACGTGGGCCTTGGCGTAAGGATCGAGCAGCAGTTTGTTGTGATTGAAGCGCATCCCTTTCTCGGGATCGTAAGGTCCGTAGACGCGGTAGCCGTAGACGCTTTCCGGGCCAACGTCGGGCAGATAGCCGTGCCAAATTTCGTTAGTGTATTCGGGAAGCTCGACGCGCTCGATTTCCTTCTGCCCGGCCGCATCGAAGAGACAGAGTTCGACCTTGGTGGCGTTGGCGGAGAACAGGGCGAAGTTGGTCCCAAATCCGTCGTAGGTGGCGCCGAGCGGCATGGGCAGCCCTTCGTCGATGCGGCTGGTGAGAACCGGGTCAGTCATTCAATCCCTCGTTGAGAATAGTAAGTAGCGCACGGCAGGACCAGCAGTATCCTCTATAAGGCGTCGCAGGTGCATCCATGAGTTCGTGCAGAACGGGACCGGCAGTAGTGTAGCGCCGCGCCGCTGCGCGGGCCAGCCGGCCGGATTCCAGGCGTTTCGCTTTCTGTTGCCGGCGAGTGGTGCTTCGGCTTTTTTTTGCGATTCACGTCGTAAGCTGTTTGTAATCAGCCACATGCGATTGGAATCTCCCTTATTCGTGAGTCTCGATTCAGAAACTGTAAGTTGTTGAGAATAAGCCTGATACAGATTCTAATCCTTACGGTTGCCGCGATTGGAATTTTGCTTCGTTTCGATTGCGGTTGGATATGGGAGCTTCGGGTTCGGTGCGAAATTTTCGGCCGGGCTGGGTGGCGAAGGATCGGAAGCTGTGCCAAGAGGGGAAAGGATATGGTCGGTTCGGGCATCAGTCAGTCGCCTTGGCGGAACGTAGCACGGTGGGGAAAGGATTGGAAGGATTCGCTCCGGTGGAGAAGGTGGGGCCGACACGCAAAGCCGGGCGCGGGTAGGCGCTCTGGTTGAGACACAAGCCGCAGCGACACTAGCGGCTGGCCGGTCGGATGGCCAGCGCGAGACCCGGTTCTTCGGTAACGGCTGGGTCGTTCAAGCTCATTTGGTGGGCGCCCAGGAAAAATCGGCCTCCGCGGCTGCGACGTGAATGAATGAATTCCAGTCGTGAACGCAAAACCGACGACAAAAGGCACCGGGGCGCAGCTTCGGCTGCAGGTCCGCGAACAGTGGAAAATGGTGCGGATCTTCGGGAATACCGTCCACGACAATACAATCGCCCCCGGGGGCAAAAATTTGATCCGGAGCCGGTGGTTCTATCGACAGGTAGTAAATTTCGCGCGCTGTCAGCACGGCTGATGCATAAACGTCGCGATCTGGACTATCTGGCGAACTACCCCGCAGGTCGAGCTGGAAGGTCGCTCTGCGGGCCCCGTAGTCGACAGTCACGGCAGTAATGCGAGCGTCATCGAAGCCATTCGCAAATCTGGCGTCCAATTCGTCAAAAGTCATCACTGCCCCCTGGGTGACGTTGACACATTCCCCGTTAGCGCCCTGCCTTGGCCATACTGAGCCAGACTACTAGAGAATCAGAGCGAGCCCAACCGACGGCAGCCATTTCGGGGGCTGTTCCGACGAGGGTGTTAATCAAGGGCTCCGATTTAAGGGCTGGCCAGCGGCCCAGTACCGGGCAACGCGCTATTTTCGGGGCGGTGGGGGGTGTGATAGGCTCGCAGGACCTAACCCGTTCGGACCCGCGCGAGGCTGCCTATGACTCACCGGTTCACCATCGGCGTCGAAGAAGAATTTCAGATTGTAGATCCTGTGACGGGCGAACTGCGTTCGCACGTCAGCGAACTGGTGGCCGCGACGGCGCACCTGGAAGAGCAGGTGAAGCCCGAGCTGCACCAGTCGATCGTGGAAATCGGCACCAAGATTTGCGCGGACGTGGAGGAATTGCGCACGGAGATGCGGCGGACGCGGCTGGAGCTGGTGAGCGCCGCCGAACGCGTGAACCTGGCGGTGGCCGCGGCGGGCACCCACCCTTTTTCGAACTGGCTGGACCAGGTGATCACCCCCGGCAAGCGGTACGAAAAAATCGTGGAGGAACTGCAGCAACTGGCCCGGTCGTTACTGATTTTCGGCATGCACGTGCACGTGGCGGTGCCCGATCGCACCACGATGATCGACCTGATGAACATGAGCCGGTATTTCCTGCCGCACCTGCTGGCGCTTTCCACCAGCTCGCCGTTCTGGGTGGGGCGCGAGACGGGACTGAAATCGTTTCGCACCACGGTATTCCGGCGATTTCCGCGCACCGGAGTGCCGGACCATTTCAATTCGTGGAGCGAGTACGAAAATTACGTGAACCTGCTCGTGAAGCTGCACTGCATCGATGATGCCAAGAAAATCTGGTGGGACGTGCGGCCGCATCCTACGTTTGGCACGCTGGAGTTCCGGGTGTGCGACGTGGTGCCGCGGGTGGAAGAAGCCACGGCGATCGCCGCGCTCACGCAAGCAATCGTGGTGAAACTGCACCGGCTGTACACCAAGAACATGGGATTTCGAATGTACCCGCGGGCGCTGATCGAGGAAAACAAATGGCGGGCGGCGCGGTGGGGGGTGGAAGGGAAACTGATCGACTTCGGCAAGCAAGCGGAAGTGCCGATGCGGCAACTGGGCGAGGAGTTGCTGGAATTTGTCGACGACGTGGTCGACGATCTGGGCAGCCGTTCGGCGCTGCAGCCGATCCACACGATTCTGGAGCAGGGAACCAGCGCGGAGCGGCAGATGCGGGTGTATAAGGAAACCGGAGGGGATTTGAAGGCGGTGGTGCGGCAGATCGTGGAGGAGACGCGCGGCGGGCATACGCATCACCAAGCGTCAGCCGCGAGCGGGGCGGCGGCTCCCAACGGCTAACAGCGCGAGGCACAGACCTGATAGTGGAAGGACGGCGAGGCAGGGACCCGTGGAAGCGCCTTCGGGGGGTGATGGAGTTGCACAGCCATCCTTTCCCGTCTGCCTTCGCGCAAAAGCGGCGCTACGGCAGACGGAAAGAGCGGGGCACCCGGAAAAGATAACAGCGTAGAACCACATTCGGGACACCGAATTCAGGACACGAGACGGAGAACGAAACGCAAACGGAGCAATCAGATGATTGTAGGTTTGATGTGCGGACGCGAGTTCAGTTTTCCTCCGGCGTTCATCAACAGGGTGAACGAGCTGGGGGCCTCGAAAAAGATCACCGCGGAAATGGTGACGCTGGGCGGGACGAAGATGGGCGAAGAAGCGCGGTATCGGGTGATCGTCGACCGCATTTCGCACGAAGTGGAATACTACCGCGGCTATCTGAAGCACGCGGTGCTCCAGGGCACCTACGCAATCAACAATCCATTTTGGTGGACCGCCGACGATAAGTTTTTCAATTATTCGGTGGCCGCGAAGCTGGGCATCGCGATTCCCAAGACCATTTTGCTGCCGCAGAAATCGTATCCCGCGGATGTGGATTTGACGGCGGAGTCGCTGCGGAACCTGAAATATCCGGTGGACTGGGAAGGGCTGCTGGATTATGTGGGGCGACCGGCGATCTTGAAGCCATTTTCCGGCGGCGGATGGAAGCACGTCTACAAAGTGAACAACGTGGCAGAGTTGCTGGCGGCCTACGATGGCACCGGGCCATATTGCATGACGCTGCAGGAATTCATCGACTTCGGGCAGTACGTACGCTGCTTCACGTTTGGGAAAAACGACATCATCCCGGTGGCGTACGATCCGCGCGAGCGCCGCTACCTGGTGGAGCACCAGTATCTGTCGAAGGAGCTGGGCGCACGGGTGGTGAAAGACGCGCAGACCATCAATCAGTTGCTCGGGTACGAAATGAATACCATCGAATTCGCGGTGAAGGACGGCGTGCCGTACGCGATCGATTTCCTGAATCCGGCGCCGGATTTTGAGCGCGATCGGATTACCGAATTTTATTTCGATATTTGCGTCGAGCGCATGGCGCGGCTGGTGATCGACCGCGCGGTGAATGGTAACGCCGCGAATCCCTGGCCGCGGTGGGAAGAAATGCTGGGAATTGGCGCTCCGGCCGGATTTACCGGCGCACCGAAGGCCAAGCCTGCCGGGGCGTCACAGAAATGACCGCGGCGGGACCGTCGGCGCCGGCGCCTACGCCGGGTTCACCGGACGCTACAGGCGCTTCGAGCCCTGCGGGCCGGTCTCCGGCGGACGTATGGCACGGGCTGCTGCGTCCCGACGTCGAGCTGGCTCCTGCTTACTCAGCGGAACTGAATGCGAGGATGCGCGCGGCGCGGCTCACGTTTGGGGACCGCATCCATTGTCCCTTCCTGCGTCCGTTTTTCCTTAGCGCCCAAGATGAAGCGCGAGTGCGAGTGGTGACCGAAGCGATTGCGGCGCTCGGCGAACGGGTGGTGAAGCGCGCCCTGGCGGACCCCAGCTTGCTGGCGCAGTTCGCGCTCACGCCGGAAGAGGAGCGGCTGGCGCGGCTCGACCCAGGGTACGGAACTTCCAGCACCGCTTCGCGGCTGGACGCTTTCCTGCTGCCGGATTCGCTGCAGTTCGCGGAGTACAACGCGGAATCTCCGGCGGGGCTGGGCTACTCGGAGACGCTGGCCGAGGTTTTTCTTGCGCTGCCGCTGATGAAGCGGTTTGGCGCGCACTACACGGTGAGGAACCATCCGTTGATGGGAAGCATCCTGAGTGCATTGCTGGCGAGCTATGCGGAATGGGGCGGGCGTGCGTCGCCACCGGTGATCGCGATCGTGGATTGGCGCGGAGTGCCGACGTGGAGCGAGTTTGAAATTCTGCAGGAGCGCTTCGAGCGTGAAGGCGTTCCAACGGTTGTGTGCGACCCGCGGGATTTGGAGTTTGACGGTGGGCGGCTGATGGTTGGCGGACGGCGGATCGATATGGTCTACCGGCGGGTGCTGATCAACGACATCATCGCGCGTCCGGCGGAGTGCGCGGCGCTGGTGAGGGCGTACCAGGCGGGCGCGATTTGCATGGCGAATGCGCTGAACTGCAAAATCCCGCACAAGAAAGCGTTTTTCGCGGTACTCACGGATGAACGGAACGCGGGGTTATTTAGTTCTGGGGAGAAAGAAATTATTGCGCGACATATTCCTTGGACGCGGTTGCTGGAAGACTGCTCGACTACTCGACACGGGGAGACTGTAGGGCTGCTGGAATATGTTCGGCGGCATCGCGACGAATTTGTGTTGAAGCCGAATGATGAGTATGGCGGGACGGGCGTGTTGCTGGGGTGGGAAGCGAGCGAGAGCGATTGGGATGCTGCGCTGGCAGGAGCGTTGGCGGATCGTTCGCGGGCGTGGGTGGTGCAGGAGCGGATTGCGGTTCGCAGGGAAGTGTTTCCGATGCAGACCGCTGATGGGATTGAGATGCGGGACATGCTGGTGGATTTCGCGCCGTACTTGTTTCGCGGGAAGATGGCGGGGTTTCTGACGCGGCTGAGTTCGACGGGGCTGGCGAATGTGACTTCGGGCGGCGGGCAGGTGCCGGCGTTTGTGGTGGAGGCGATTGAGCAATAGGTCGGCGAGCAGATTCCCAGTAAACCTCTCATTCTCCTTCGGCGGCAACACCCACTAGCAGCAAGATCCCAAAGTCAAGACGGTAGGACTGGCAGTACTGAACCCGTACATCATCTTACAAAAGGGGGAACACTGCGCTGGCGCACCACTCCGTACGATGTATACTGCTGCGGTTCCGAACGAAAAAAGAACCCGCGCCGGGATGCGAGATGTGCCTGGTGCGTTCAGAATTCCAGTTCCACGCCAGCGTGTGAGATCAGAATGGCCTTGCCTGGCCGCGCTTGTGACACCGCCAAACCCAACCTGGGAGCGAATTGATGAAGATATCACCGGCATTTTCTCGAGCGCTGTTTGTGGGGATGTTGGCAGCCACGCTTTTGTTCATCGCGTTGTCGGGCGCCACTGGCGCCACGACGCAGGTGATTGTCAACGGCGGATTTGAAACTGGCAGCTTGAGCAGCTGGACCGCCGCTACCGGCACGCTGGCGCCAACGGTGAGTAAAACCCAGGCGCATAGCGGCACCTACAGTGCACTGCTGGGCAAGACGGCGAAACCGGAAGTGAACGGCAATAGTTCTATCTACCAGACGGTTAGCATTCCCGCCGGCGCCACCGCTTCGCTCACTTATTGGTATTGGCCGTCCACCACGGACACGATCAGTTATGCGTGGCAGGAAGCGCAGATACAAAACACCTCCGGGACGATGTTGGCGCAGGTGATGAAAGTGGCGAGTAATGCCAAGGCGTGGACGCAGGTGACTTACAACCTGACATCCTATGCCGGGCAGACCGTTCAGATTTATTTCAACGCGCACGGGAATGGCTACTCTTCGGACTACGTTTATATGTATCTCGATGATGTCACGGTGAGTGTCACCAGCGGAACGCCGGCATTCACCCTGGGCGCTTCGCCGAATGCGGTTTCGGTGGCCGCGGGCGGATCGGGCACCTCGACCATGACCACTGCCGTCTCGGGCGGCTTTAGCAATGCGGTGGCACTGAGTGCTTCCGGCGAGCCCACCGGAGTAACAGTGAGTTTCAATCCTACGTCGATTGCGGCGCCCGGGTCGGGTACATCGACGATGACCATGACCGTTGCGTCTACGGTCACCACGGGTACGTATCCCCTCACGGTTACGGCTACAGGCGGAGGCCTAACGCAGACGGCCGCGGTCTCGCTGACGGTAACCGCGGCGGCGGCTCCGGGCTTCAGCCTCTCCGCGTCTCCGACGTCGTTGTCGGTTGCGGATGGGAGTTCCGGGAGCGTGACGGTCAGTAGTTCGGTGACCGGTGGTTTCAGTTCGGCTGTGGCATTGACTGCCACCGGGCAGCCGACGGGCGTGACAGTTGTCTTCAACCCCACGTCGATCACCGGAGCCGGTACGTCGAATATGGCGATCACGGTGGCTTCGACGGCTACGGCCGGCACCTATCCCGTCACCATAACGGGCACTAGCGGCGGCACGACGGAGACGACTTTGGCGAGCCTGACGGTGACTTCGGGATCGTATTTCACGCTGGTTACTCTGCCGGATCAGGGGCTTACGTCGACTTATGCGTTTATGAACTCGGCGACGCAGACGCTGGACATGGTGATGTACGAGCTGACCGATACGACCGCCAGCGGCGATCTGGTGGCAATTGGAGCAAAGGGCGTCAAGGTACGCGCGATTCTCGACCAGAATAACGAGAAGTCCGCAAATACTGCGGCGTATAACCAGCTGAAGAAAGCCACCAACGTATCGGTGATCTGGGCGAATCCGGTTTACGCGGTGACTCATGAGAAATCGATCGTGGTGGATGACTCGAGAGCGTTGGTGATGACCTACAATCTCACTAGCCAGTATTACTCGACGAGCCGCGACTTTGGGGTGTTCGACAACGATCCCAGCGATGTGGCCGCGATCGAAACCACTTTCAATGCCGACTTTGTGGACGGCACGATTACTCCTCCCGACGGCGATGACCTGATCTGGAGCCCGACGAATTCGGATAGCTCGCTGCTCGCGCTGATCAACAACTCTCAAACGAGTTTACTGGTCGAGAACGAAGAGATGAGCGCGTCGGACATCGTGAGCGCGCTGGGCGCAGCGGCCAAGCGCGGGGTGTCATGCATCATCATCATGACCGCCAATAGTGACTACAAGTCGGAGTTGAATACGCTCAAGTCGGATGGCTGCAAGATTGCAACTTACGCGGAGACAGCGTCGCTGTACATCCACGCCAAGGCGATTTTGGCGGACTACAATACGTCCGCGGCGAAGGTTTACATCGGGTCAGAGAATTTCTCGACCGCTTCGCTCACCAAGAATCGCGAACTCGGGATGATTATTTCGGATCCGGCGATCATGACGTCGATCAACACCACAATGACTTCGGACTACACAGGCGGAACGCCTTACTAGGCGGAGTTCGCCTTTGCGGGCGGCAAGGCGGCCCGCGATCGGTTATTGCGGCTGGACCTTTGCCCAGAGGAATAAGCCGCCCGCAATTGCGGGAGCGTACGCCGGAGCATCAGTCACCTTTACCTGGCCGCCTGCCACTACTCCGATTACTTTATTTTTCATGTGCTCATCGGCAGGCGGACTCTCGCGGAGATACGCGGGGGCGGCGACTGCAAATTCCTCACCCACAGTGATGACCGGGGAGAGGGAGGCTGCGACATTTTTCGGGCCTTTGCCGGCCCATTGTTGCTTGTCCGGCGTCACACGCCCTAGCAAAAGCCATCCGGGGGTTTTCGCGCTCTGCGGCGAGGCCTTCGCCACTGCGGCTTGCCGGGCGACCAGGCTGGTCTTGATGGTGTCATCAGTGGACTGCGCTTGCTGCTGCAGGCCCTGAAGATAGGTTACAAGATTCTGGATGTCATTCTTATTGGACGGATCACTCGAGGTGGCCTGAATCTGTTGGAGGCGTTCGACGCCATCGGAGAGGCCGCGGTCGAGCGTTGAGACGGTACCGCCGGCATCGGCGACGTCGATATCACCGAAAGGCGTGGTGACGGATTTGATTCCGATGCGGGTTAGCAGGGACTGAAAAGTGAGCGGGAAGACGAGCAGCAGGACAAACAGGATCACGATGCAAATTTCACGCAGCAACACAAAGATATCGGTGGTGACTCCGACTATATTATCCAGAGGCTTGGTATCGCTCATGAATTGAATTCCAGTGGTGGATTTGAAGTGGCGCGCTTTTCAGCGCCCGATAACGACCACACTGTATACCTGTTAGATACGTTAAGCGAAAATATTTATGGGCAGGCTGAGACTGGCCGGTGTGTTTCGGAACCCGATTTCAAGGAGGCGTGAACCGGCGAGCGATTGGCGTGTTCTGGCTGGTTGGCGCGGGTTCGGGGCGGAAAGTAGGTTAAGATAAATCCTTGTGATGTTTGGTCCGGCACAACCCGAACTGAGTCTCGGCGCGAGCAACGCGATCGAGACCTGCCTGGGCATTCAGCCTGGCGAGCGCGTGACGCTGATCAGCGACGAATCCAGCGCGCCGGTGGCGGCTAGCTTAGCCGCGGCACTGGAGCGTCGCGGAGCGATCGGGGAGCCATTTTTACTGGAGAGCCTGGCGCCGCGGCCGTTGCAGCGCGCGCCGCAAGTGGTGCTCGACAGCCTGGAAGGCGCCGACGCGGGGATTTTGTGCATGAACCCGATGGTAGGCGAGCTGGGCGCCCGCAAGGATATCGTCGGCGTGGTGGAGCGCCGCCAGATACGCTACGCGCACATGATCGGGGTCACTCCCGGGATCATGCAGCAGGGAATGCGGGCGGACTACAAAATGGTGGACCGCTTGAGCGAACAATTGCTGCAGCGGATGCACGCGGCGCGTTCGCTGACGGTGCGCACAGCGGCGGGGACTTCGCTGGTGGCCACTTTCGATCCTGGGCTGGACTGGGTGAAAACCAGCGGGCTGATCAGCCGGCGGTATTGGTCGAATTTGCCTGCCGGGGAAGTATTTACCACGCCGGCGCGGGTGGACGGGACGTTTGTGTGCGACGGAACTGCCGGGGATCATTTCTGCGGAAAATATGGAGACCTGCGAAACACGCCGCTGGTGCTGGAAATTCGTGGGGCGCGGCTGGTTTCTGCGGAGTGCTCGCGGAAAGATTTGCAGGCGGAATTTTGGAGTTATTGTCACACCGATGAGAATAGCGATCGGGTGGGCGAATTGGCGTTTGGGACGAACCTCAATTTATCGGACATGATTGGAGTGCTGCTGCAGGACGAGAAACTTCCCGGGGTGCATTTGGCGTTCGGAGATCCTTACGGGAGCCAGACGCATGCGTCGTGGAGTTCGTGCACGCATGTGGACGTGCTGGCGCGGCACTGCAACGTGTGGATCGATGACGATCAGGTGATCGCGCAGGGGCGGTATTTGCTGGAGCGATTTCGGCTGGCGTGAGGGTTGGTTCACAGCTATCGATCAGAGCTTTGATCCTGGTAGGGTCCGACGGGTGGAGTTGCGCGTGACCTGGCGCGTGACCTTGCTAGGTATAAACGCCCGCCCTTCCCGAAATCAGGGAAGAGTGGGGCACCCGGAAAAGATAAAACCGTCGAACCGGAAATCAAAAGCTTTCCAGCGGCTGCTGCGGCAAATTCAAAACAATTCTCCGGCTGGAGCCGCGGGGCTACGAGTTCACTGCGACGGTGGGAAATTTCTAGGGGAAGAGCTGGTTGATGTATTCCCACATTTGGTGCTTCCAGTAGGGCCAGTCGTGGCCGCCTTGCGGGCCCCAATCGTCCAGATGGTGGCGGATTCCGGCGCGGTGCAGGATGCCGGAGAGGCGGTCGGAACCTTCTCGGCGTTCCCATGCGCCGCATCCGGTGGCGATGTGGATGTCGCATTGATCGAGGTGCCAGCGGAGATGATGGTCGGAAAGATTGGCGAGGTAGTCGACGGGATTATTGAAGTAGGTGTTGTCGTCGTACATTCCGTCCATGAAGCCGCGAATATCGTAGAGGCCAGAGAGAGCGAAGCAGCGGCGCACCACGTCGGGATGTTTGAAGAGCGTGTTGGCGGCGTGATACGCGCCGAATGACGCGCCCATCGTCGATATGGGGACGCTGTTCGACTGGCAGCTACTGTGAATGAAGGGAATTACTTCTTCGCGAATGTAGGCGTCGAACTGGGCTTGCATGTAGCTGCGATGGAAGGGATGCGCTCGCTTGTTGTAGAGGCCGGCGTGATTGACGGAATTGACGGCGAAAAATTTCACACGGCCGGCTTCGATCAGGCTGCGGACGGCGCCGATCAGGCCCATGTTTTCGAGTTCGTGCTCGTCGCCCGCGCTGGTGGGGAAGCCGAGCATCGGCTGGCCCCAGTGGCCGTAGACGATCACGCCTAGCTCGAAACCCATTCGTTGCGAATACCAGCGGTGATATTCCTTGCGCATTTTGTGCGTATCTCCGTAGGTGCCTGGGCTGCGTCGGGCTGTCGCGCGGTGAGTGGTGCGCGCTGCGTGGTGGGTATTATACGCGGGCGGGCGGAATTGTAATGAACGAAGATTCCGGGATCCCGCAACCGGAGTGGTTGTGCCGCGACGGCTCCGCTATAATTGTTTGCGGATGCCGCCAGAACTTTTTCACACGCCGGGGGATCGCGATTGCCGGGGGCTACGGACCAATTGAGCAGCCAGTTGCGGAAGCATGAGCGATTCCGGTCGCGGTTTTTGCCGGGGGCGCGGGATCTGGTGGTGTACGTTCCAGCGGCGTTCTATCAGGACGCGTATTCGCGATTTCCGGTGTTGTACCTGCAGGATGGACAGAATTTGTTCGATCCGGCCACGTCGTTCATCCCAGGGAATTATTGGAGAGTGGGGGAAACGGCGGACGATCTGATTCAGCACGGCGCGATTCAGCCGCTGATCGTGGTCGGAATTTATAATACCGGAAAGCGGCGGATTCGGGAGTACACGCCGACCCGAACGAAACGGCTGGGCGGGGGCGGGGCGCATCGCTACGCGCGCATGCTGATTCAGGAAATAAAGCCGTTTATCGAGGCCGAGTATCGAACCTTGCCGGGCCCGGCCAATACTGGCCTGGGGGGATCGTCGCTGGGCGGGTTGCTGACTATGAATCTGGGGCTGACGTATCCGCAAATTTTCGGCAAGCTCGCGGTGCTGTCTCCTTCGGTGTGGTGGGACCGGCGCTGGATTGTATCGTCCGCGGAGAAGGTGCATCTGGATTACCGTCCGCGGGTATGGCTGGATATCGGCACCGGAGAAGGGCCGCGCACTTTGGATGATGCCCGCAAACTGCGCGAGGTGCTGGCGCAGCGAGGCTGGCAGGAGGGCAGGGACCTGCATTACGAGGAAATTCCGGGCGGCCAGCACAACGAAGAGGCATGGCGGCAGCGGGTGGGACCGTTTTTGCGATTTCTGTTTCCGGCTGGCGAAGCCGCAGTATAATTCGCCCGATCGCGATTGAAGCCCGCCGGCCGCGCGTATAGTTTTATTCATGATGCGACCGCGCCTATCTGGGTTTAGGATCACTCGCAGACCGCCGCATGAATCCTTCGAGCCAACCCGCGCCGTCCTCAACGCCTGATCCGGTGGCGCGTCCGCTGACGGTGCTATGCATTACTTCCTACGAAAAAGGCCAGAGCTTTATCCGGGAGTGCAAGAAGCAGGGTTGCCGGGTGCTGCTGCTCACCGTCGATAAGCTGCGCGACGCGGATTGGCCGCGCGAGGCGATCGACGAATTTTTCTACATGCCGGAAGAATTGCCGATCGCGCATTTGATTCGCGCGGTGAGCTATACCGCGCGGGCGCAGCAGATCGACCGCATCGTGGCGCTCGATGAATTCGATCTGGAAAACGCTGCGGCGCTGCGCGAGCACCTGCGCATTCCGGGCATGGGTCTTACTTCGATGCGCTATTTCCGCGACAAGCTGGCGATGCGCGGACGGGCGCAGGAATCGGGGATTCGCGTGCCGGCGTTCGCGCATGTTTTGAATTACGACGCGCTAAAGGATTTCATGGCGCGGCATAAGGCGCCGTGGCTGCTGAAGCCGCGGTCGCAGGCCTCCGGCATCGGGATGAAGAAAATTCATGACGCGGCCGAGCTGTGGCCGCTGCTGGATCGGCTGGGCGACGATCAATCTTTCTACCTGCTGGAGCAGTTCATTCCGGGCGATGTGTTTCACGTGGATAGCATCGTTTCCGAGCGCGAAGTGGTTTTTTCCGAGGCGCATGCATACGGCAAACCGCCGCTGGACGTTTCGCACTCCGGCGGAATTTTTACGACGCGAACGTTGCCACGCACGTCCGCGGAATCGCTCGCCCTTTTCGATATGAACCGCAAGGTGATCGCGGAGATGGGGCTAGTTCGCGGGGTGACCCACGCGGAATTTCTTCGCGCGCACGCCGACGGCGCGTTTTACTTCATCGAAATTGCCTCGCGGGTGGGCGGCGCGTACATCTCCGACGCGATCGATGCCGCTACCGGCATCAACCTTTGGGCGGAATGGGCGCGCATCGAAGTGGGAGCAGGGAAGAAGCCTTATTCGCTGCCGCCGCATCGGCGCGACTTTGCGGGCGTGGTGATTTCGCTGGCCCGGCAGGAACATCCGGACACTTCAGCGTACAACGATCCAGAAATCGCGCTGCGAATCCCGAAGAAGCATCACGCGGGTTTCGTTCTCAGGTCAAGCGATCCGGAGCGCGTGGCGGCGCTGCTGGATTCTTACGCGCGGCGCATCACCCATGATTTTTATGCTACGGAGCCGGTGCCGGAGAAGCCGACGACATGATCGCAAAGATTATGAAGTGGGCGGCGGCGGTGCTGGCGGGGGCGCTGGTGGTGTTGTACTGTGGCGATTATGTGGTCATCAAAATTCGCGCCGCGAAATCGCCGAGCGCGGCGTTTACGGTGATGAAGTACCGGCCGACCATGGCCATACCGCACAAAGATGGGCGCCAGGAATTTGTTTTTGGGGATCCTACGACGGAAACCTGCGTCAACTCGTTGTTCCCTCATTTTGGCGACCGGCCGTGCTGGTACGCCGGCAGCCAGGTTCGGTCGCCGATTTCGATGACAATTTTGCCAGTGGCGCCGGGGCACTAAAAACCAATGGCCCAGGGTCTTGAGGGCGCAGGGCAACCGCGAGGATTTTTCATTCCACCCCCCTGAAATCCGCACACTTAGCGCTGGAGGGTGCGCGACCCCGCACCCAAGAGTGAAGCTAAGTTAAAATCGATGTTTACGAAATCCTTATAAATCACTCAGGACTTTCTCATTGACGATGGCAGATGTTGGGAGGCATGAGGCTGATCATCCTCGCCGTGATTTGCTTGATAGCTTGCAGCTTTTTGCTGTTTGTACTTTTTGAGTGGGTGCTCGACGCGAAGCGCAAGGCGTCGAGCCATTCTGTACCTGAGAGCGAAATTACCGAGCGGTTGGACTAGGAGCGGGTGAGTTGCTCGATCAGGGCGCTGTGCTGGGGATATTTTTGCTGCAGCTCCGCTCGCTTGGCTAGTTCGAAATCTTCGAAGTCAAATCCCGGCGCTACGGTGCAGCCTACCAGCGCGAATGTTGTGGGGTCTTTCGCGCGCGACGCAAACCAGGAGCCGGCCTTCACTACGGCCTGAAATACTTCGCCCGCCTCGACGCGTTTACCCAGCTGAATTTCCGAGTACGCGCCGGAGGGGTCGATCACGTGGACGACCAGCGCGCTACCTGAATAAAAGTGCCAGAGCTCGTCAGATTGGATACGGTGAAAGGCCGAAAAGTCCGCGGCGTCGAGAAGAAAATAGATGGCGGTGGATACCGGACGTGGGCCGCGAAACCGCGCGGGCAGGGCACTGTGGGGAATTACGGTTTCCGACGCGTAGGTCACGCGGTAGTATCCGCCTTCAGGATGACGGGCGAGACTGAGATTTTTAATCCAGTCGGCAGCGCTAGTCGTCACTGCAGGTCTCCGATCAGTCGATTCCCAGTTTCTGCTGCATTTGCTCGAGGGAGATGCCTTTGGTTTCGGGATAGATGAATAGCACCACGAAGAATTGAAGGAGGGTCATGCCCGCGAAAAATACGAACGGGTAAGCGCCGGAACCGAGGGTAGCGACGTAGGGGAACGTCAACGCGATGGCCGCGTTTGTGATCCAGTGCGCGGAACTGCCCAGGCTTTGGCCCTTGGAGCGAACGCGATTCGGGAATACCTCGCCGATGTATACCCAGATTACCGAGCCCTGGGAGATGGCAAAAAATCCGATGTACGCGACCAGCAACCAGACCAGATAATTCTGGTGGTGTTGGGAAAAAAATATTTGAGCAACGCCGGTCAGACAGCCCACCATTCCCGCGGCGCCGATCAGCAAGAGCGTTTTGCGCCCGGCCTTATCGATCAGGGACATTCCTACCAGGGTGGCCACCAGGTTCATTGCGCCCACGCCCACCGCTTGCAGGTCGCCGGAAACCCTGCTGAATCCCGCGGCGGCGAAAATATCGTTCAAGTAATAGAGGATCGCGTTGATACCCGCGAACTGGTTAAACATGCCGATGGTGATGGCCAGGAAAATTGGAAACCGATACTTCCAGCGCCACAGTGATTCGGCGTTTCCGGATGTGTCGGAATGGATCGACTCCAGAATGCTGGCCACTTCGGCGTCCGGGTCAGGCGAACCAGTGCTTTTGAGTACCGCGCGGGCTTCCTCGAGGCGGTTCTGCATCACCAGCCAGCGCGCACTGCGCGGGATAGAAAAAAGTAAAGCAAAGAAGATGGCCGCGGGAAAGAAGCCTACGCCAAACTGCCAGCGCCACTCCGCTGCGCCCAAACCCATTCGTGCGATGAGAAAATTCGATAGGTAGGCCGCCAGAATGCCGATGACGATGTTGATCTGGAACGTTCCCACCAGCCGTCCGCGCCACTTGGCCGGCGCGATTTCGGCGATGTACACCGGACCCATAACCGACGATCCGCCGATACCCAAGCCACCGATGAAACGGAACACCAGAAGCGAGGGCCAGCTCCAGGCAAAAGCGCATCCGGTGGCGGAAATCACGTAGCACGCCGCGAGGAAACGCAGAGTTTCGCGGCCACCATACTTTTGCCCGGGGATTCCGGCGAACATCGATCCAACGATGGTGCCCAGGAGCGCGATCATCACGGTGAAGCCCAAAGTCTTTTCGTCGAGACTAAAGACGATCCGCAGGGCATGGGTGGTGCCGGAAATCACCGCGGTGTCGAATCCGAAAAGCAGGCCGCCGAGCGCGCCGACGAGGGTGGCCTTGATCAGATTTGCGTTGAGCTTCATTGGGTCTCCCGGGTCCCGACTCGGCCAAAGGTACGGCAGATAGGCCCGGCGCCGAAAATGATACCGCTGGTGTGTGGTTCGCAGGCCATCGCCGGTAGTCGTTCCCGGCCAGCAAACGATACCATAATCCGCTTTGGCTGGCTTATAATCCCGCCGCCGAACGTTAGTCGTGCTTTGCGCTTTAGGCCAGCGCTTCAATGGCGGCGGCCGCAGCAGAATCGATTCCGAGCAGCTGGAGGAAATGTCCCCATGCCAAACCACCTTCCCCATAAACACGCGAACCGGAGCACGCATCAAAGCGCTGCTCGACGTGCCATGGCGCAGCGTGTGTTGCCGACGCTCATGCTGCTCGCGGGCGTGATTTTCTTTGCGGCTACGGCGCGGTCGCAATCCGAACAGCAAAACGCGATTCTGAAGCTTTCCGCCGGGTCGCAGGAAGCGGCGCGCCAACTGGCGGGCTTGACCGAGTTGCCCGCCGATCAGTGGAAACAGCATATGGGCGACGTCGCGCACGGGGAATCCCCCGACCTGAATGACGGCGACTGGACGACGGTGGCGGGTTCCGCGTCCCCGCACGCGACCGGAGATGCGGTGTGGTACCGGCGGCGGATTGAAGTTCCGAAAACTCTGAATGGCTACGATCTGACCGGCGCGAAAATTTGGTTTGATTTTCAGGCCTCGGCCAACGGTCCAATGCCCGAGATCATTTATTACGATGGGCGCCGGGTGGCGTTGGGCGACGATCTGGAGCCGATTGTGCTATTCGACCGGGCCAAGCCGGGGGATGCGATCCTGGTCGCGGTGAAGTTGCTGCACACCGTGGATCAAAAGACGTTTAATGGGGCGACGCTGCGCATCGATTTCGCGGCTGGGCGGCCGAGCCCGTCGGATTTGCTGGTCGAATTGCTGTCCACGGGCAATCTGGCCGGCTCTCTGGGCGCGGATTCGCAAAGCGTGGAACAGCAGATCGATCGCGCCGCGGCGAGCGTGGACCTTAAGGCCTTGCGAAATGCGGATCAAAAGGCGTTCGACGTTTCGATCGAGAAAGCCCACGACGCGCTGGAGGTCATAAAACCCAAATTGCAAGCGACCACCATACGCCTTACCGGCAACTCGCACATCGATGCGGCGTGGCTGTGGCCGTGGACGGAGACGGTGGACGTAGTGCGGCGCACTTTTGGCACCGCGCTGCAACTGATGTACGAATACCCGCAATACACCTACACCCAATCGGCCGCCGCATACAGCGAATGGACCTGCCAGAAATATCCCGCGCAGTGCGAAGAAATCGCCAAGCGCGTGAAGGAGGGGCGCTGGGAAATGGTGGGCGGCATGTGGGTGGAACCGGACCTGAACATGCCCGATGGCGAATCGCTGGTGCGCCAACTGCTGGTGGGCAAGCGCTATTTCAAGGGGAAATTCGGGGTCGACGTTCGCATCGGCTGGAATCCCGATTCGTTCGGATACAACTGGCAGCTCCCGCAAATTTACAAAAAGTCTGGCATCGATTATTTCGTCACCCAAAAAATGGCTTGGAACGATACCAACCAGTTGCCGCTGAAGGTTTTCTGGTGGGAATCGCCGGACGGCAGCCGCGTGCTTTCCTACTTTCCGCACGATTACGCCAACGATATCGATCCGGTGAGGATCGCGGCAGACATCAGCCGTGCGAGGGAGCTGAATCCCGGGCTTACGGAAATGATGCATCTCTATGGAGTGGGCGACCACGGCGGCGGGCCCACGCGCGACATGCTCGATTCCGGGTTGCACTGGTCCGATCCCGGGCGGGTGTATCCCAAGACAGTCTGGGGCGTGGCGCAGGGATTTTTTTCGGACGTGGAAAAGTCGCTCGACGCTGATGCAAACTCGCCAGTGTGGAACTACAAGGCCATGGCGGCCGGCCCCGCTCCGCTCCCGCCGGCTCACGACGGCAAGATCAGCATTCCCACCTGGAAGGACGAGCTCTATTTCGAATATCACCGCGGCGTGATGACGTCACAGTCCGAACACAAGCGGCGGATGCGCGAGGGCGAAGAGCAAGTGCTCAATGCCGAGAAATTGTCTTCGATGGCCGCGCTGCTCGGAGCGAGCTATCCGGGGCAAGAGCTCACCGAGGCTTGGAAGAAGGTGCTGTTCAACCAGTTCCACGACCTCGCGGCTGGATCGGGCATCGCTCCGATATATGAGGATGCCGCGAGGGACTACGAGCAGGTGCGGCTGGTTACTTCCGGCATTTCCAATGCGGCTTCCCGGGTGATCGGAGAGAACATCGATACGCGGGGCGCGGGCGTGCCGGTGATGATTGTGAACCCCCTGGCTTGGACGCGCGGCGGCACGGTGGAATTTCGGGTGCAGATGCCGGAACCGCCGAAAGGCGGGATTCGCGTGCTCAACTCGGCGGGTAAACCGCTGCCGTTCCAAATTTTGCTGAGCGAACCGCAGACCCAAGCCCACAATTTCCGTCTGCGCGTCGCGGTGGATGCGATGCCTTCGATGGGCTACGAAATTCTGCGCGTGGTTCCAGGCGTCTCGGCGGCCGCCACCGACTTGAGCGCGCACGATTTAACTTTGGAAAACGCCGCGTTGCGGGTGACCGTGGACGGCAAGACCGGCTGCATCACCAGCCTCTTTGACAAGCGTGCTAATTTCGAATCGATCGCTGCCGGCGGCTGCGGCAACCAACTGATCGCCTTCAAAGACACTCCCAAGGATTACGACGCCTGGAATATCGATGCCAGCTTCGAAACAGCGGCCACGCCGATCGACGCAGCCGAATCCGTCAAGCTGGTAGAGAAAGGTCCGCTGCGCGCGGTGATTCGCGTGATGCGCGCCTGGCAACACTCGCATTTCCAGCAGGACATCACGCTCTACGCGGGGGCGGATGAGGCGGAGGTGGCCAACGATTTTGATTGGCATGAAGATCACATTCTGCTGAAGGCGGCGTTTCCTCTGGCAGCGTCGAGCGCTTCGGCGACGTTCGAGATTCCCTACGGATCGATCGAGCGTCCGGCCACGCGCAATAATTCCTGGGAAGCGGCGAAATTCGAAGTGCCCGCGCTGCGCTGGGCCGATCTCGGCGATGCGGAGCAAGGGTTCAGCCTGATCAACAATACGAAATACGGTTACGACGCGAAAGGAAATGTCCTGCGCATTTCATTGCTGCGTGCGCCCACCTGGCCGGATCCGAAGGCCGATCGCGGGAGTCACGAGTTTTCCTACCAGTTGTACCCGCATGCGAAAAATTGGAAGAAGGCAGAGACGGTTCGGCGCGGATACGAATTCAATTACCCGTTGCAGGTTTTTTCGATCACCCCGCATCCAGGGAAGCTGCCAAGTCGATATTCTTTCGTGGAGGTCAGTTCGCCGAACGTGGCGCTCACCGCCATGAAAAAAGCGGAAGACAGCTCCGCGATTCTCTATCGGTTTTACGAATGGGCGGGTGAGGGTGGGACGGTGGACCTGACCATCCCCGGCGCCACGCACGCTCGCGCGACAAACTTGATGGAGGCGGCGGAGGGGCGGGACTTGGCTGTCGCGAGCGACGGCAAAGTTTCCGTTCCGGTTCATCCGTTCGAAATTGTCACCGTAGCCGTGGACTCCAAGTAGGGGCGCGGCGCCAGCGGCTTCTGATAGTCTGTTGGTTCGGAGAATTCACGTTGCAGCCGGACCAAAACCTGGAAGCGGAACGGAAGCGGCGATTGCGGTCGGCGCGGCGACTAGTGGTAAAGCTGGGCACCTCGACCGTTACTGGTGACGACGGCGGGTTGTGCGTGGAGCGCGTCGAGCCGATCGTGCGCTCGATTGCGGCGCTGGCGAAATCGCAGCGGCAGGTGGTCCTGGTTTCTTCCGGCGCAGTGGGCCTGGGGCGGGCCTGGCTCGGCTTGCACGCTTCGCGTTTGGGAGACATGGTCACCAAACAGGCTTGCGCGGCGGTCGGGCAAAGCTTGCTGATGGACGCGTACAAGCGGCTCTTTTCGGAGTGCGGCCTGAAGGTGGCGCAGGTGCTGCTGACCGAAGAGGATTTTACGGTCTGGCGGCGCTATTCCAATCTGCGTCACACGATCGAGAAACTCCTGCAGTTCGGCGTGATCCCGATCATCAATGAAAATGACACGGTATCTACGGCGGAGCTCTCCGCACTACCGGGTGGGAAGCGCGCGGCGTTCGGAGATAACGACCGCCTCGCGGCCCTGGTAATGAGCGGGCTGGAAGCGGATGCTCTGGTGCTGCTGACGAATGTTCCCGGATTTCTAACAGGCAAGATGCAGGCGGCCGGCGGCGAGGCCGACGCCGATGTGATTCCGTTGCTCAGCGAAATTACTCCGGAGCTGAAGGCTCTCGCGGCAGGACCATCGGGCGGCGGCCGCGGCGGAATGACCACCAAGCTGGATGCCGCCGAAGTGGCGATGCACTGCGGAGGCGTTGCGGTGATCGCCAACGGCCAGACGCCGCAAATTCTGGAGCGCATCCTGGACGGAGAAAAACTCGGCACGGCGTTCGTACCCCTTAAGCGGATGCGCGGGAAACGGCGGTGGATCGCTTTCGCCGCCAATGTACAAGGCCGCATGGTGGTGGATAGCGGCGCGCGGCGAGCGCTGGAGCAGGGGAAAGCGAGCTTGCTGGCTTCTGGCGTGGTGCGCATCGAAAGCCATTTCGCTGCGCGCGACGTGGTGAGTATTGTGGATTCCACCGGCAAGGAATTCGCGCGGGGAATTGCCGCGTGCTCCAGCCACGAAGCAGAAACGTCGCTGGCCGAGAAAAAAACACCGCGCAGCGCGGCCGGCCGCGCTGCCTCGCGCGTGGTGGTCCGGCGTGATAACATCGCTTTGTTGTAAAAAATAGAAAATACCGTGAGCTCCCCGAATTCAGCGCCGCTTCCCGCCGATCCATCCCACCACACGGTTGCTCAGATCGCCGCGCGCGCGCGGGTGGCTTCGCGCTCGCTGGCGCAGCTAACTCTTCTCGCTCGAAATGAAATTCTGATGACGCTGGCCCAGGCTATCGAAGAGAACTGGCGCCGGATACTGGATGCCAACGAAATCGATTGCCACGCCGCCGCGCCGGACGTGGTCACCGAAAAGATTTCCCCCGTCATGTTTGCCCGCCTGAAGATCGGCGGACGCGGGATCGAAGAAATGGCCGCGCGGGTTCGCGACGTGGCGCGATTGCCCGATCCTCTTGGCCGCCAGCTCGCGGTCACCGAATTGGACGACGGCCTGACGCTGCATAAGGAATCGTGCCCACTGGGAGTTGTTGGCATTATTTTTGAGTCGCGTCCCGATGTGATTGCGCAGGTTGGGTCGCTGGCGCTGAAGTCTGGCAATGCGGTGATCCTTAAGGGTGGTTCGGAAGCGGCGCGAACCAATGAGACGTTGGTGGCGATTTGCCAGGAATGCCTGCACGCGTTTCCCTCGGCGTCGGTGGATGCGATTCAGTTGCTGCACACCCGCGCGGATGTGATGGAGCTGCTGTCCCTGCATCGCGATGTGGATTTGATCATCCCGCGCGGTTCGCGCGATCTGGTGGAATTTGTGGCGCGGCACAGCCAGATTCCGGTGCTCGGGCATGGCGAGGGAATCTGCCACGTCTACGTGCACGGCGCCGCGAGCCTACAAAAGGCCCTGGATGTAACTTTCGATTCCAAGGTGCAATATCCCGCGGTGTGCAATGCGGCGGAGACGCTACTGGTGGACGCGGCGATCGCGCCCGAATTCTTGCCGGCGATGGGCGCGAAGCTAAAGGAAGCCAAGGTGGAGCTGCGCGGGTGCGAGCGGACGCTGGCGTTGTTAGGCCCGGCGGACGTGAAACCGGCCACCGACGCGGACTGGGCCACCGAATACGGCGACCTGACACTGTCCATTAAGATCGTGGATTCGATTACCGAAGCGATAGCGCACATTCATCGTTACGGCTCAAGCCACACCGAAGCGATTATCACCGAGGATGCTGAAGCCGCAAAGCGTTTCATGAATGAAGTGGACGCCGCGGGAGTATTTCAGAATGCGTCGACCAGGTTCGCTGACGGTTACCGATATGGCTTGGGCGCCGAACTGGGCGTCAGCACTAACAAGATCCATGCGCGCGGGCCGGTGGGGCTCGATGGTTTGACCAGCTACAAGTACAAATTATTCGGCAAGGGGCATACCGTCGCGGAATATGCCAGCGGGGAGAAACAGTTTAAGCATCGTGCGATTGACCCGTAGCTCGGGGCGCTAAAAACTAACGGCCAGCGAATGCTCAGGCCGAGGAGTTTTCATGGATCGATGGCGGGGCAAATGGGCGTTGGTTACTGGCGCTAGCGCGGGTATTGGCCTGGAGTTTGCGAAGCACTTGGCGGCGGGCGGCGCCAACCTGGTGCTCACCGCGCGCCGCCGCGATCGGCTGGAGAAAATCGCGCAGGAATTGGCGTCGAAGCACGGCATCCGCGCTGAAGTTGTGGCGGCTGACCTGGCGGCCGCGGAAGCGCCGGGGGAAATTTTCCGATCCACATCGGAGAAGAACATCGAAGTGGAATTGCTCATCAATAACGCGGGCTTTGGCGTCTACGGTGAGTTTGGGGATTCGGACGTAAACGGGGAATTGGAGATGGTGCGGGTGAATTGCTCCGCGGTCGTTCATCTCACGCACCTGTATTTGCCGGCGATGATCGCGCGGAAACACGGAGATATTTTGATCGTCGCGTCGATTGCCGGATTTCAGGCGGTGCCATTTTTCTCGATCTACGCGGCGACCAAAGGATTCGACCTGCTTTTTGCGGAAGGACTGGCGGAAGAAGTGCGTCCGTATGGAGTGCACGTTTGCGCGCTGTGCCCGGGATCGACGGATTCCGAGTTTCACGCCGTCGCAGGGACTCCCCAGCGGTCGTTCAAATCGCAAGAGACTTCGGAAAAAGTGGCGCGCGTGGGCTTACAGGCGGTCGCGAAAGGGAAGTCCTACGTGATTTCCGGGGCCAGGAATTACCTGCTAGCGCATAGCCAGCGGCTCAGCCCGCGGTCGATGGTCACTAAGATCGCCGCCAAAATGTACCGGCCCGAGCATTAACGCCGGGTTCGCGAATACCGGTCAACCACCGCCCGTGGAACCCCGGCACATGCGGTCCTCCACGGCAGCCCCCGGCGCCACCGTACCCACTGACGATTGATCTGGCTGGGCTTGACAAATGTAAATAGAACGAGTATTCGTTTTATATGAAGCCAGGTCAGCCGAGCCGAACCGCCGAATATATGGCCTTTTTCCGGGCTGGCGAATCCGTCCGCCCGAAAGGCCGGCGCCTCTTTTTTGACCCCTTGGCCGTTCATTTCATTCGCCCTTCCTTGCGCGCCGCCGTTTGGTTCTCCCGGATGCCGATGCTGGGTGCGTTTATGGATTGGTACGCGGACCGTCGCCTGCCCGGCGCACGCACTTCCGCGATTGCCCGCACGCGTTTGATTGACGACGCCGTGCGCCAAGCTCTGCGGCACAGTATCCGTCAGATTGTGGTGCTCGGCTCCGGTTTCGACTGCCGCGCTCATCGCCTTCCGGGCATTTCCGCCGCGACGGTCTTCGAAGTGGACCACCCGGCCACGCTCGCCTGGAAACTATCCTGCTTGAGGAAGATGCTCCCACAACTCCCGCAGAACGTCCGCTACGTCCAGGTGGATTTCAATCGCGAGGACGTTCCGCAGCGATTGGCGGAAGCCGGATTTGATTGCTCGCTGCCCGCGATGTTTCTTTGGGAAGGAGTCACGAATTACCTCACTTCTGAGGCCGTGGATGCGGTACTTCGATATATATCCAACTGCGCGCCGGGCAGCCAGATCGTTTTCAGTTACGTGCATTCGGGGGCTTTGGACGGGTCCGTTTGTTTTGAGGGAGCGGCGAAGCTGCTCCGCGATGTGAAGCAACTGGGAGAACCATGGACTTTTGGCCTGGACCCGGCCGCCGTTCCCGAATTTCTTATTCAACGAGGCCTTCGGCCGGACCGCGACGCGTCGGCACGCGAGTACCGAACCCAGATGTACGGAACCGATGCCCAGCAAATGAGAGGTTACGACTTCTATCACGTCGTTATCGCGCATGTTCCTGCGACGGAAGCGGGCACCCTGGCGGCAGAGCAAGATGGAGTGTCCGGGAGCTTGTATGCCTAAAGTCAGCCAGTCATATCTCAGTGCGCGTCGCGGCGAGATTCTGCAAGCTGCCATCGTCTGTTTTTCTCGCGAGGGCTTCCATCGCGCCACCATGCAAGACATCGTCAAACAATCTCGGTTAAGCCCCGGGGCGATTTACAACTATTTCGAAAGCAAGGAAGAGATTATCGAAGCGATCGCCAACGAGCGCCACGCCAAGGAACGGGCGCTGATGATCGAGGCACGCAAACAGGCGGATACGGCCGGTGTTCTCAAACGAATTCGGGACGCCTTTTTTGGTGAGTTGCGGAATCCAAAGGAGCGCCTTCGTAGACGCGTCGGCATCCAATTGTGGGCCGAGGCGCAACGAAACCCGCGAATCCTGAAAATCGTGCGCCGCGGTGTGAATGGGCCACACCAGCTGTTGAAAGCGATTATTTCCGATGCGCAGCGCCGGAAGGAAATCTCAGACGAAGTAGACCCCGATGCCGCCGCTCGTTTCATGATCGCGGCGTTTCAGGGGTTCGTACTACAGATGGAATGGGACGGCCACATTCGCGTGGAGCCATATATACAGATTCTGGACACCTTTCTGAGATCGCTCTCACCATCCGTTTGACCGAATTTCACCCCCAGCGCCCACCGCAGGGACCACTACCGGCCTAAAGGCGACGTTTTGTAAGTGTAATGTCTGCAGTATGATAGAGGCTAGCGGGCATGCTGTCAATCACCGGCGCGGCGGGTGGCATCCAATATGAGGCGCATGGGGACCCCCCAATTGCTGGTGCGCTGCCCTAAAATTTGGGAACTTCTCTCTCGGTCCTGTGGAATATGTAACGTGAGCCAGCGGAGACCGTCCTACTCAGTAGCGCGATGAATGGGCCGAACGAACTTCCGGACGACGAACTCCTGCGGCGCATGATCGCCGGCGACGAGGACGCTTTTGGGTCTCTGTACCGCCGGCGTCAGGGCGGCTTGTTCCGCTTTGCTCTGCAAATGACGGGCAGCGAGGCCACCGCCGAAGACGTGACCCAAGAGGCGTTTATGACTTTGATCCGCGATCCCAAACGGTTTGACGCCGATCGCGGCAGCGTCTCGGCTTTTTTGTTTGGCATCGCCAGGAATCACATCATGCGGCGCATGCAGGTGGAGCGCGCATTCGTGGCCATGCCTGAGGGCCATGAGGAAGAGTTCGCTGCTTCCATGAAAAAGCGCGCGGGCGGACATCCCGGCTCAACCGAGAATCCTGCTGAAATATTGACGCGCGCTCAGACCGTCGATCGGGTGCGCGAAGCGGTGCTCACGCTCCCGGCGGCCTATCGCGAAGTGGTGGTGCTGTGCGATCTGCAGGAACTCAGTTACGAAGATGTGGCCGCGGCGATCGGCTGCGCCATCGGCACGGTGCGATCCCGGCTGCATCGCGCGCGGAATTTGCTGGTTTCGAAATTGCGCACGCCGGCGGCGGACACCGCGAGCGCGGGCGCCGAATTGCTTACGGTAATCAATGAACGCGCGATGAGGCGAGCCATATGAACTGCCTGGAATTTGAAAACGTAGTCCACGACATTACGCGCAGCAACGATGTTGTCTCTCCGTGGCAACGCGGCTTGGATCATGCGCAAGGCTGCGAACGATGTGGCGGGCTCCTCGCGGAAGCGCGCGCCGTCGAGGCATCCTTGCGCGTCCTGGCCGTTTCCGACGGAGGCAAGCAAGCGGCACCTGCGGTGGAAGACTCGTTGCGGGCGGCGTTTCGCAAGAATCGCGTGGTAGTCCCCGCATCGCCGCGCTGGACCCAGTGGGCCATGGGGGCGATGATCCTGGCGGGCGCGGCGGCGGTGCTGCTCGCGCTGCTTTTGAGTTTTCACAGCGGCGTGAACCAAACGCCGCAGTCCTTCGCGGGCAACACGGCAACGCAGCCAGCGGCGCCCGCCCCAGCATCGAACAACGCCGTAGTGACGACGGCGGCGGCGCCCGAAGCCGTAGCAGCGACTGGCTCGACGTTTACCCCTGCGCTGGCACCGGCGGTGGCAGGGCTTGCAGCGGGAGCGAATTCGGCGACAGCCGTGGAATCGGCTAACGCGTCGGACGGGGCGTTTACTCCCCTGCCGGATAGCGACGATTCGCTCCCGCTCGACGGCGGTGCGGTGATTCGCGTGACCATGCAGAAATCCTTGCTGGCATCTTTCGGATTGCCAGTGGGCGATGACGAAGCCGCCAGCACCGAGCAAATCGCAGCCGACGTCCTGGTGGACCAGGCCGGCACGCCGCGCGCCATTCGCGTCGTCCAGTAAGTTGTCTAGCAGATGGTGCGATAAGAAGTTCAGCAATGGTGCGGTAGCGCAGCACGCAGCAACGAGTTTATGAACGGCAACGAAGTTACTCCTGGAGGCGGTTTCCGATGAACATGCGATGGCAGGCGTTGCGAATATTGAGCAGGACAGCAGGAATTCTTCTGATTTGCCCGGTGGCTTGGGCGCAGTCGGCTCCGCCGCCACCACCCCATGGCGACGCCGCCTTTGCCGGGGGCGGGATGCCTTTCGGCCACGAGGGTCCGCTGGGGTTCGTGGAATTTGAGGGAGGCATGCGCGGCGAAGTGGTGAAAGCGTCGCCGTTTTCGGCGCAAACCAGCGTCGAGACCACCCAGACTCTCGCCGACGGCAACGTGATCAGCCGCAAGGTGACCGGCGCGGTGTATCGCGATAGCCAAGGCCGCACACGGCGTGAGGAGAGTTTGCCGGCGATCGGGCCTTTCGCCGTTTCGGGGAATGCGCCACACGCAGCGTTTATCAACGATCCGGTGGCGGGTGCTCATTACGTGCTCGAGGAAGACCACAAAGTGGCGCGAAAGTTTACCCCGCTGGATAAAGCCGACGTGACGCGCGATCATCCGCGCAACAAGCCGGAGAGCGATCTGCAGGAAACTACCGAGGCGCTCGGCACGCAAACCATTAACGGCGTTGCCGCCCAGGGTACGCGGGTGACGCGCACGATTCCGGCCGGGAAAATCGGGAACGAAAAGCCAATCCAGATCGTCACCGAGAAATGGGTGTCGGCGGATCTACAGACTACGGTGATGGTGAAGCACTCCGATCCCCGCAACGGGACGATGGTGTTCCAACTGCAGAATATTTCTCGCGCGGAGCCGTCGCCCACGCTGTTCCAGGTGCCGTCGGACTACGCGGTGAAAGAGGGTGGGCCCAGGCCGGAACGCGGTGAGTTCCGTCACGGGCCTCCTGCTCCGCCGTCCGGCAGCCAGCCCGAATAAATCGGCTCTGCCATCTTTTCCGCCTCGGGCGCGCCCGACCCGTCGCCCGGGTTCAGGGGTGGAGGTCCTCCTCCTCCGCCCTCTTTTTTTCCTCCCTGCATCTCCGCTTCTAAAATCCCTTTTCATCCAGCCGCTTTCGAAACTGCCTGCCCGGTGGTGTGGTGTTATGCTACTGAGCGAAAGACGATCTCAATCCAGGTGCTTCGCATTGACTCGGCCAAAAATTCTCGTCACCCATTCGCTGTTCGAACCCGCCATCGCGGCGCTCGCTCCTCATTTTGAAATGGATATTTGGCGGGACTCGCCGATAATCCCGCGCGATGAACTGCTGCGGCGCCTGGCGGACAAGGACGCGTTGGTTTGCCTGCTGAGTAACAAAGTGGACGAAGAACTGCTGGCGCACGCGCCCAAGCTGCGCATCGCCGCCACCGTCTCGGTGGGCTACGACAACATCGATGTGCCGGCATGCACTCGCCATTCCGTGGCCGCCACCAATACCCCCGGCGTGCTCGACGATACCACCGCCGATTTTGCGTGGACTTTGCTGATGGCCGTGGCGCGGCGACTGATCGAGGGAGAGACCTGGCTGCGATCGGGCACCTGGCCGGGGTGGGATTTGGATCAGCTTTGCGGCGCCGACGTCTGGGGCAAGACTCTGGGAGTTTATGGCTTCGGACGAATCGGCCGGGAAGTAGCGCGCCGCTCGCTGGGCTTCAAGATGCGGGTGATCTATTACAGCAACCACCGCGCCCCGGAAGAAGTCGAGAGGGAACTGCACGCCGAATACGTCGACCGCGATCGGCTGATCGCCGAATCGGACTTTCTCTCGCTGCACGTGCCGCTCACCCCGGATACGCGACACCTGATTTCCGCCGAAACGTTCTCCAGGATGAAGCGCACCGCGTTTCTCATCAATACCACGCGCGGTCCGGTGGTGGACGAGGCCGCGCTGGCTGTGGCGCTCGCCTCCGGAGTAATTGCGGGCGCGGCGTTGGACGTGTTCGAGCACGAGCCTAAGGTGCATCCCGCGCTGATACCTCTCAAGAACGTGGTGCTGGCGCCGCATATGGGCAGCGGCTCGATCGAGACGCGCACCAAAATGGCGGTGATGGCGGCGCAAAACGCAGTGGCGCTTTTCCAGGGCCGGCGGCCGCCGAACGTGTTGAATCCCGAGGCGCTGAAGATCTAAGGGGGCCGAAGCATTTGCCAGCTGATCTCCGAAATCACAACGCCAGGTCCGTCGAACACAACCGGGGAATGAATTCACAATATGAAATCTGTTGCGGAACGGATTTTTCGCGAAACGCTTAATGCGATTGATATTCGGGCCACGCTGCCGTTGCGCGTGCCGCGCAGCGATTGTGTGATCGACGTTTCCGCTTGCGGTGCAGCTCCCGGACAAACCGGCGCCCACGCCCCAACGGCCGCCGCAGTAATGGACCTGCGAAACTTTCGGAAAATATCGGCAATCGCGTTTGGCAAGGCGGCTGCCGCAATGGCCCAGGGTCTCAACGACGTGCTGGCTCCGGATTTTGCCCCCACTGGTATCTGCGTGGTGCCAGCGCCTCCCAGGTCGCCATTGCCGGGCTGGGAAGTAATTGTGGCCGGGCACCCCATGCCCAACGAAGAGAGCTTTCGCGCCGGCCGCCTAATCCTGGATTTGCTGCACCAATGCGATCAGCACTCCCTGGTTTTTTTTCTGGTCTCCGGCGGCGGCTCGGCATTGATTGAGCATCCCCTCGATCCGAGGATTTCGCACCAAGATTTCGGGGCGCTAAATGAAGCCCTGGTGAAGTGCGGCGCGCCGATCGCGGACATGAACGCGGTCCGCAAGCATTTCTCCGGGGTTAAAGGGGGACGCCTGGCGACAGCTGCGCCCGCTGCCATGAAGATTACCCTGGGCGTCTCCGACGTACCCGAGGGGCAAGATAGCGCTCTAGCCTCCGGTCCCACGCTTCCAGACCCAAGCACCGTCGGCGACGTTTTGCGCATAGCCGCACAGTTCCGCCTGGCCCCGCTTCTCCCTCCCACGTTGCGCGAGCGGCTGGAGTCCCAGCGTATCGAAGAAACACCGAAGGCGGACCATCCGGCGTTCGCGCGCAGCCTATACCTGCGTCTGCTGGGCTCGCACGATCTGACGCATTGCGCCCACCGCACCGCCGAAGCAGCAGGCTTCGTCTGCGAAGTGGACAATTCAACCAACGATTGGCCGCTCGAAGAGGCGTCAAACTACTTGCTGGAGCGCCTCGCCGAGCTGAAACGCTGGAACCCCGCCCGCCCGGTCGCGGTGATCGCCAGCGGAGAACTTTCCAGCCCGGCGGAGGGAAGTGGGGTGGGAGGACGCAACGCGGCATTTGTGTTAGCCTGCGTACCCAAGATCGCCGGCAAACCGGTGGTAGTGCTCAGCGCCGGCACGGACGGCATCGACGGCAATAGTCCGGCCGCCGGGGCGGTGGCCGACGGGGCAACGTTGGGACGCGCGGAATCGGCCGGGTGGGACCCGCAGGACTATAGACGCCACTTCGACTCCTTTCATTTCTTTGAAAAGATGGGAGATACGGTGATTACAGGGCCAACTGGCAACAATCTGCGGGACCTTCGCATCCTACTGGCCCCTTAGCCTCGGATACCTGCTCCCCACCAAATAATCGTAGTTTTGGTACCTACCAAAGCAGCCTTTTTTTGTTAAGCTACGCTGGCTTTCGTTCGCATTCATAGTTAGATAGGGGCTTTCATTCATGCAGCTGATTACTTCATTGTATATAACGATTCCGCCAACGATTGTTATACTTCGCTGGATTGCAGCGGTTGTGTTATTTCTGGAACTACCGGTACCCTTTTACTGGTTCATTCTTCATCCCAATTCCAACTACTGGCGTACACGGCAAAAATTAGGATTTGCGATTGCTGTGTTGCCGTGGCCGGTCGTCGCCATTTTACTCGCTGTATTCCGCAATCAGATTTTCGCAAACAGCCTGCCTCGCTATTGGGAAATGTTTGCAGGCATGGCGGCGATCCTCCTCGAATTCTGGCTGATCGTGCTGGCCAAACGTGCTCTGGGCCTTGCGCGGCTGGTTGGCAAAACCGAGATGGACGGTGACGGCGAGATCGAATCCGGGGGAATCTACGCTCGGATGCGCCATCCGCGGTACGCGGGAATGATCGGAGCGGTGGTCGGGGCTGGGTTACTCAGCGCCAATACCACCCTTTGGATCGTTTTGGCGATTTGGACCGTGCTGGTGCTGGCCGCGGTTACGCTCGAAGAGCGCGAGCTCAAGCGCCGCTTTGGCGCGGCCTATCTCGACTATTGCCGGCGGGTTCCGCGATTTGTACCCAACCGGTTTCGCGCCCGCGCCGACTGGCCGCAATAAGCCGGTCGGGCGTTTTCCGGTATTCCCGCGCCCCCGAGGAAGTCGAGCTCGAAAGACGCGCGCGTTTCGCGCCGGGGGCGGAGGCGTGCGCCGAAATACATCCGTTGACGTTGCCCGCCAGAAGCGATAGGGTGCGAACCGGCTCCTGGAGGTACTCCATGCCCATCCGATCGTTGTCCCGAATTACCAAACCCGTCATTTTAGCGCTAGCGCTGGCGTCGCCCTTCGCCGGTGCAGCGCGCGCTCAGCTCGGCAAGCGTGTGATGACCACTGCCGGCACCCCGGAAGATAAAGCGGTTTCGGAAATCTACGCGACCACCGACCCGGCGGCCAAGCTCGCGTTGTTGGATAAGTTCATGACCGACCTCGGCAAAGGTGAATTCGAGCTGCTGGGCGATCAGATCTACGTGGCCACCTACCTGGAACAAAAAAACTATCCTAAGGTCTACGAATACGGCGACAAGGTGCTGAAGCTCGATCCCAACGATTTCGGCACGCTGGCCAAAATGGTTCAGGCGGCGGATGAGGCCGGCGATACGGCCAAGGTCCTGGATTTCGGCGAACGTGCCGGCAAGATTCTCACCCAGTACAAGGCGTCCACCCAGGCGGACGACGCTGCCAAGAACGCCAAAGAGCAAATTCTCGAAGAAAACTCCGCGGACATCAGCCGCGTGGAATACGCGATGTACGTCGACGCATCCAAGAGCGCCTCGCCACTGGACCGAGCGGGATTCCTGGATCGCTATGCCGCCGCGTTTCCCGATTCGCCTTATACCAAGGACGCCAGAGACAACGAAGCGGTGGCTTACCTGCAGGCCCAGAAACCCGACAAAATGACCGAGGTCGCGCAGAAAAATTTGGCCGCCGATCCGGACGACACCGGCATGCTGATTCTGCTGTCGGACTACTGGAGCGAAAAGGGCACGCCGGCGCAACTGGACAAGGCGGCGCAATACGCGCAAAAGGCGCTCGATGATCTAGGTACTGCGAAAAAGCCCGACGCAGTTTCCGACGATGACTGGAAGAAGCACGTCGCGCTACAGCAAGGTCTGGCCTACTCCGCAATAGGCATGGTGAACGTAAACAAAACGAAGAACCCGCAAGCCGTTGACGCTTTCAAGAAGGCCAGCCCACTGCTGAAGGCGGATACACTCAGCTACGGCCGGAATCTCTATCGGCTGGGATTTACGCTGGCCAAGATGAAGCGGATACCCGAAGCGAAGGCCGTTCTAACCCAAGCGGTAGCGGTGGATAGTCCCTACAAAGTGCTGGCGAAACAAACGCTGGACACCATCAGCAACCCGCGCTGATTCGTCCCCGCTGTAAAACGCGGGTCGTGGCCGCCGCATCCGTGCCGCTAAAAAACGGCGATCCCGGCTCCTAACATAAAGGAAAGCCGGCACTCTCGACGCGAAGCCTCGTCGCACGCCCATCCAAAGCAGCGCCTTCCATAAAAATCGAATTTAGGAATTATTGACAGGAAAAGCGGCGAGGGGAAATTTCCGGGGGGCGCCGGAGGAGGTACGCCCCCGCGGATTTACTCCTGCACGGTTGTTTCAGTGCGGGCAAGCAAACTCTGCAAATCGGCGCCGACGGGTTTCGTGTCGCGGTCGATTTCGATGGCGCCTTTCAAGTACGCGCCTTCCTGAATGGAAATTCGCGAAGTAAAAAGGTCGCCGATGAACGAGCCTTCTTTGTGAATTTCCACGCGGTCGTGAGCGCGAATTTCTCCATTCACCTTTCCCTCAATCACCACTTCGCGAGCCACCACTTCGCCTTGAATCTTTCCGGTGGGACCAATCGTCAGGCGGTTGCCGCCCAGCGACACCGGTCCATCCAGCTTGCAATCGATATGAACGTCTTCCGCTCCCGAAAGTTCACCCTTCAAGGTGAGCCCTACGCCTAGCCACGCCACAGGCCGGTTCGATTGCGACGACGGCCGATATTCGGGCACCGAAGCGGGCGCGGGCCGGCCGGGTTCATTCAAGGTGGAAGTGCCGGACGAGCCTGGCGCACCTGATTTGTTTGTCCACATATGGGTAACCTCCTTAATGCTACGAATGGTCGGCGAGTGTATCTGATCGAACTGTAGACGTCGTTCCGGAAAGCGGCAATCGGGAACCAATCGGCGTTTGTCGGAATTTGTATTGGCGTTTTGGCGTCGCGGGAAATTTCGCAAGTATTTCGCCGATATTGCACGCCACCACCGCCGCCAGACCGCCGTTTTACCGATTCGAGCGCGTTAGTGATTTCTCACGCGCCGCCGCTGGATCTCGGCGCGGTCTGCAATGGCTGATACAAGTGCCAGAAATTGTCACCGGCGCGCACGAACTCAATCCCAACCCGGTACATGCCACGGCGTGTTTGCTCAACGTTTACCACGCGGCACTCGCGCTCCTCTTGCGTCAGGCTGTGCACCAGCAGGATGGATTGGCCGGGAATGACCGGCGCGTCAATCGCGATATTCGCCCCAAACGCATTCACGCTAATCGTGCGCGTATGCCCGCGGAAAGGATGATTGTCGGGCGTCCGTCCATACACCTGTATCGGAACTCGTAACGGCAGCCGCTTACTCCGGCGCTTCGCGGGCCCTGAGTGCTGAACGGCGCGTCTTGCGGTCATGTTGGCTGAAGATATCGCCGGGATAGGACAGTGGCAATAGTACTCACGGACAGGTTGCACCTATGTACCAATTCTGTCCCTTTCGTCAGTTGGCACGGAAGGTAACACCACGTAGTTTCCTGGAGTAGCATTCAGGAACGGATTAGACGCTTTTATCTTGGAGCCTCTGCGGCGGATGCTAAGCTGGGATTTCATCCAGCGTCATTTCCGCGGACCGCTCCCCAGGCGGCCGGACGAAACCTAGGAGTGGCGCCTCGAAAGTGGCTCAGATTTTCTCGTTCACGCGGTGAAACTCGTACGCTCGTCGTTCGTTCCGATTCGCCCGTGAAGGGCAAGCACCGGGCGCCTCATTCGGATTCAGGAGCCATGATTTACGATGGTCGTTGAATCGTTACTTCGAAGCATTAGTTCCGCGCAGCACGCCGGTGCTCCCGACGGAGCCATCGCGGAACGGCAATCACCGCGTATCGTCGAGGGTCCCTCGCCCAGCCCGCCCGTGGATTTAGTCGAGCAGGAGCTATACGCCCTGCTCGAACAGCACAAAGATTGGGTGGAATCCAACGGCGAGCGCGGGCAGCGGCTGGAGCTCTCTGATGCCGACTTTGCCGGCAAGGACCTGGCGGGGGTGAATTTCCGCGATGCCATTCTGCACCAGGCCAATTTCCACCGCGCCGAGCTCCTGCTGGCGGATTTCCGCGGCGCCACGCTGGCTCAGGCCGATTTTCGCGACGCCAACCTGCTCGGCACCGAGTTTGAGGATGCCAATTTGCAAGGCGCGCAATTCACCGGCGCTACCGGCATTATCGGTCGGAAGTTCGCGGGCGCAAACTTGCTGGGCGCGGAACTGCCGTCGTCGCTGAGCGATTTCCGCGATTTGCCCGCCGAGCGGAGCGCGTACCGCAAGGCCCAGCGGCTGTTCTGGACGATGATGAGCTTGAGCGCGGGAGGATGCGCGGTGGCGGTGTCGGTTTCCGATGTCCAATTGATTCGCAATCTGCCGCTGCCGAAACTGGGCGCGGCCATTCCGATGGTGGGATTTTTCTTCGTGGTCCCGGTGCTGCTGGTGTTCGTCTATCTATTTTTTCACCTGGCGCTGCAGCGCCTTGGCGAAACCCTGGCGGAGTTGCCGGTAGTGTTTCCGGATGGGCGCTCGCGAGAAGCGGCGGGCCCGTGGGGCAAGTTTGGACTCTTCGCCGGGCAAGTCCAGGAATCGTCGCGCCGCAAGCGTCCCTTGGCGTTTCTGGAGCGTGCCATTTCTCGTTTCGTCTCCGATTGGATTCCTCCCGCCGCGCTGGTCATCTTCTGGGCGCGCTATCTGGTGTTACAGGACGTGCGCGCCACGCTCCTGCACATCTTTCTATTGGCGGGTGCCACGGCATTCGCGATTTACATCCGGCGCAACCACGACGCCGACGAAAATGCATCCGAGCGGTCGCGCTGGGCCCGCCGCCTCGGCCGGGCCTCGGTTCCGCTGCAGATTTCCGCGTCGATTGCCGCGGTTCTGGCCATCGTTTCCGTCGGTACCATCTACGGCGCGCCGCACGATCCCAAGCGCGCGCAGCAATATCCGGGCACCAGTTTTCACCGCTGGGCGGCCGATACGGTTTGGGCCTTCGGCTTCGATCCCTTCGCCCGGCTCACCGAGTCCGATCTCTCGGCGCGCCCCAAGGGCTGGACAGGGACCGACGACCAGAGGGCCCAGGTGAAGGGTGCGAACCTCAATAAATCGAACCTGCGCTACGCCGAGGCTTACCGCAGCTTCTGGGTGAACGCCCATTTATGGGAAGCGGATTTTCAGGGCGCTTCTCTTTCCGAATCCGATTTTCGCGGCGCCAACATGCGCGAAGCCAACCTGCAGTCGGCGCGCCTGGATCGCAGCAATCTCGCTCACGCCAACCTGCAGAACGCCGATCTGATGCACGCCAACCTGTCGGAAGCCGACCTGAGCGACGCCGATTTGTCGTTCACCAACTTGCAGCAGGCCACCCTCGCGGAAGCGCACATGGCCGGCGCCAATCTGTTTTCCGCCGACTTGCGCCAGGCCCGGCTGCCGCACGCGGACATCGAGCGCGCCGACTTGCGCGACGCCCATCTGGATTATTCGCAGATGCCGCAGGCCAATTTGCAGGGCGCATACCTTTGGTCGGCCAAGCTGGCCGGCGCGCACATGCAGGACACCCAGTTGCAGCACGCCATCATGATCGAAGCCAGCTTGCGGTCGGCGGACCTGCGCGGAGCGCAGTTTGAAGGCACCGTATTGCGCGGAGCCGATATCTCCGATGCCATCCTGGATGGTGCGGACTTCCGTGGCGCGGTGGGCCTCACCCCGGAGCAGATATGTTCGGCCGGCACGCGGCGTGGCGCGCACTTCGATGCGGCCCTGCTCGACCAGTTCAGCGCGATGTGTAGCTTGGGCGGCGCGGCAGAAGATAAGCCGGAAGCCGTCGCCATGCCCGCGCCAGCCGCAGCCACCACCTATGCGCCGAAGCCGGCTGGGTTCCCAACGGTCTGGAAAAAGCCCACTCCGCCTGCCAACTAACCCTCTAGCCGTTGTAATCCCGGTGCTGACGTTGGAAAACTTTCCGAGTCCCAGATCTCTCTCCGCGGTGCTGGACCAACCACCTCACCGATTCGCCGCTATTGGAATTCCCAGCGGCGAGCCTTTATACTGAACGGCAGTGCTCGACCATAGTCGGAGCGGCACTTCGCTCCGTCTCCCGGGCTTTCGGAATTGCCGTAGCTGCGATGCTATAAGATTCTCCAAAATCACCGTAGGACGACAAATGGACTGGCAAAAACGAAAAGTCTTGGTAACCGGCGGCGCGTCATTCATCGGGTCGAACCTGGTCAACGCGCTGCTCGACCGCGGCGCGCACGTCCGCGTGGTCGACGACATGAGCAGCGGCCGCCTCAGCAATATCAGCGGGCTGATCGAGCAGAAACGCGTCGAGTTGCTGGAAGGCGATTTGCGCGCGCAGGGCGTGGCCGAACGCGCTGCGGCGGGCATGAGCGTGGTGTTCCATTTGGCCGCCGATCACGGCGGCCGCGGCTACGTCGATCTGCACCAGGCCGCCTGTTCGGTGAACCTGATGCTCGACGGCCTGGTCTTTCAGGCCTGCAAGAACGCCAAAGTGGAAAAAGTGGTTTACGCCTCCTCCGGCTGCGTCTATCCCAACCACATTCAAACCAATCCCAGCGAAATTCTCTATCTCACCGAAGATATGGTCGGACCTCCCTACGATGCCGACCACATGTACGGCTGGGCCAAACTGATGGCGGAAATGACGCTGCGCGCTTATCACAAAGATTGGGGCATGAAGTCAGCGTCCTGCCGGTATTTCACGGTGTACGGGCCACGCGGGGTGGAAAATCACGCGGTGATCGCGATGATCGCGCGCGCGTTCGTGAAACAGGATCCCTTTGCGGTGTGGGGAACAGGGGAGCAGATTCGCAATTGGACTTACGTCGACGACATCGTGGCAGGCACCATTCTCGCTGCCGAAAAGATCGACGACGGCACCGCCGTCAATTTGGGCACCATGGAACGGATCAAAGTGATCGACGCTGTCCACGAAATCCTGCGGATCTTCAAGCACAATCCGAAGATCGAGTTGCAGCCGAATATGCCCACCGGTCCGTTGAATCGCGTAGCGGAAAATTCGCTGGCCAAGAAATTGATGGGCTGGGAACCAAAGGTGATATTCAAAGACGGCCTACGCAAAACCATCGACTGGTACGTAGCCTCCAAGCAGCAGGCAGAAGTAGCCGCCAAACTAGAAGGCATGCTCACCGAGCGCTAGATTTTTGCAACATAACCGGCTTTGTGGCGCAGCAGTTTTGATTCCACCGGTACAGTCACCGCCCCGATTCGAATTGGGAAGAAATTCCGCCCACTCCGGTATTGGTGCCGCGGCTCCTCGTTTCACCCTCGATTAAGTTTTTCTCTTCCCGCCCGTAAACCCCATTCCTGCAACAGATCCCAGCGCGAACCGCGCAGCCTCGCGAAATGGCCGCACATTTGCACCGCAGATAGATGTATTGGCCGTTGTGGCACAGCCAACCTGGCTGTGGGAACCAATCGCCCAGCCAGCACCAGCCGCAAACGCGCGCGAGACTGTCAGGGAACCGTGAATCGGGCGACTGAGGAAGTCCTGCAAATGATCGAAGCACCACTCGGCTTCACCCTGCCCCGTTCCGGTGCAGCGCTCCATCGTCGTGCCAATCTGCGCGAGCCGCGCCAATGACCCAAACCATGCCCGGATTTACCGTGTGGTTCACCGGCCTACCGTGCTCCGGCAAATCCACCCAAGTGCGACTGCTCGCCGCGGAGCTCGAGCGCCGCGGATGGGGTGTAGAGGTGCTCGACGCCGATATCGTGTGCGTGTCGTGAATCGTGAGCACCAAGCGCATCGACTGGACGCCAACGAGGAAATTCGCCGCACCGCCAATATTGCCCGGCTACTCAACAAGCATGGCGCCGCAGTGATCGTAGACTCCGTCTCCGCAGACTCGAAGGTGCGCAGCGAAGTTCGCGACGCGGCCGGGAAATTCGCGGAGGTTTACGAAGGCCACACTAGTGACCTGCTTCCAACGCGACACCAAAGGAATGTACCGCAAGGCGATGGCCGGCGAGATTCGCGGCTTCACCGGGATCGACCAGCCTTACGAGCCCCCGCTTACCCCGGAGTTGATCCTGGAAACCGAAACCCAAGCGCCAGAGGTCTGCGCCGAACACATGATTGGCGCGCCCTGGAATTGATGGGCTACATCGAGTGCCATTCCGATTTTGCTGGCCCAAGGCGCACCCCAGCCAGCGCTCCCGCAATCGCGCAATCGCCCGCGCATCGCACCTAGTCAGGACTGGCCAGCTCCAACCCGCCGACCGATGTCGCGCAGAAAGTGGTGTGCGGTTGCGCGCCCAATCCACAGGAATGATCCCTCCCAGCCGCCCTCGCAGAATGCTAGCCTCGCACTGACATGCGAGTGCCAAGCCAACACCGGGAAAGCAGCGCGGCAGCACCAGGGGACGAAGTCTGAATAGCAACAGTGTAGAGATACCCCCTTCGATGTGTATGAAAACAAACGAAGGGAATTCGCCGAATAGCAACAAAATTACGTTTTGGATTTGTGGAAGTCGGAGCCAATTCCTTCTTCGCCCTTGCCGGACCCAAACTGTGGGCATCGAGGAGCACCAAGTCAATGCAAGGGGAACCAACGCGGCAGCAAAAAGGAGCAGAAAAGCTAAATGGCAGCAGCGCCAGGGTACCCCCTTCGATGTGTATGAAAACAAAAGACGGAAATTCGCCGAATCCAGGCGAATTGCATTTTATATCTGTGAAAATCGATCCCGCCCGGCGGGTGCAGGCTCGACCTTTAAACTCGAAGGCCCCGACCACCTAGGGCAGAAAGATGGCTTAGGGATCAGCCACCGCAATAAAATCGATGGAACTTTGGCGGCTACGGGAGTGAACTAGTAGCAGGGAATATGTACCGGGAGCGTGGGACGGAAGCTCTTATTTGATAGGGAGATGAACTTCGATGACTGGACTACGAAAACCAAGCAACAAAAGGATTTGCGGCCTGTTGGCCGTAAGTACGGCGATGGCCATTTTCCTGTCGTGCAGCGTTGAGGCGTTGCGCGCCGATTGGCCGAATCTGGCCGGCACCTGGAAGCTAAACGAAAAGAAAAGCGACGACGTGCGCGCCAAAATGATGGAAGCGCGCCGCAATCAGAATCCGGATCAGTCCCAGGGAGCGGATGCCGGGGGCCCGGGCGGCGGTGGTCCGGACGCGAATGGAGGTCCAGGCGAAGGCCCTGGCGGCGGTCCGGGTAACGGTTCCGATGCCAACGGAGGGCCCGGTGATGGCGGCCAGCGGGGGATGCGCGGAGGTGGTGGGCGGGGCGGAACGAGGGCTGACTTTTCGAAGCTCACTATCGAACAGACAGCGACCACCGCGAAAGTGAGCGGTGCCAGCGGACGGGTGCTAGCCGTTTTGGGTCCAGATGCGGCGGCAAATGCCTCGCCCGATAATTCCGCAGCGGCTCCGGCGCATGTCGCGTCGCCCGAAGATATGCCCGCCAACTCAGACGCCGGTCCGCGTCCCCGGCGCGGCCCACCCCCACCGGCGGTGGCGCACTGGAACGGCAACCAACTGGTTAGCGAATCGCAGAGCCCGCGCGGCGGCAAAATGACGCGGACCTACGAACTCTCGCCGGATGGCAAGGAACTGTTCGTCAACACGAAGTTGCAGAACCCGAATCTCAGTGAGCCGATAAGTTATCGGCAAGTGTATGACCGCGCGAAAGCCAACTGAAACGGCGTAGCTTGCCGTTTCGTCTTTTCGGTGGGTCCGGTCGCAGCTGTTCGAGCCACATCATCGTCGATGTGCCGCTGCCGGACCCCTCTTTGTTTCAAATGTGCTGCCCGCCGTTGGTTCAATGCCTCGGCCGTCAGCCGTGACCATCCGCGTGATGGAAAGGCGAGACTGAATTGAAGTTCACCCTCCGCAACGGATGCATGGGTCTGGTATTCCTTTGCGCTTCCAACGCCGCTGCGGCTCACCAGCAGCCTCTGTCGCAAACGCAAACGCCGGCACCAGCGCCGCAGCAGGCGCAACAAGCGCAGCAAGGAGCAGCCGGTCCACCCTCCACTCCCACCGGAGCGGCGGCCAGCGCCGCCGGTATGTTGCGCTCCGCCGGAGGGCAGATCATTCCCGGAGCGCCGGTACGCTTCACCAATGCCGATACCGACAAAGTGTGGGTGAGCTGGAGCGATGAGAATGGCAAGTTCGTGTTCCCCGCGCTTCCGGCCGGGGACTACCACGTCGAAGCCAGCCAAGTAGGATTTGTGCCGGCGCCCGCCGAGGTCCATTTGCCGGGCCCGTCTGACCACAGGATTGAGCTGGTCCTGCGTATCGCGACCATCGACGAATTAGTGGCCGCCGCGGCCCCAGCCCCGGCTCCCGCCGCAGCGAAGGCCCCAGCGGCGGCCGGGAATCAGCCAGCCGCTGGGGCAGCACCATCACCGGGCAATGCCGCTAAAGCGCCAGGGAATGCGCCAAACACGTCCAGCGGTACGCCTGCCGCCAATGTCGCCTCGGCGAGTGGGAATCCGCCCGCGCGCAACGGCAGGAGGGCCCAAGGTCAAGCGCTGCCAGCCGGCGATTTGAACGCAATCCGGCAAGGGCTCGCGCAGACCGGTACTGGAGGCTTCCAGCAGACCGATCTCACCGCTGAGGGTGGCGGCTCCAGTCCGAATCAAACCGAGCAGTCGGCAGCGGGGACTAGCATCGCCACGCTGGCCGCCGCCAATGCGGGCACCATGGGCAATGCCGCGTCGTCGTCATCCGATTCGTTCCTCATGCAAGGCACAGTGGGCCAGAGCTTCCAACAGGGTGGGCCAGGCGGGTTCAACTTCGGCGGACCTTCCGGCCCCGGCGGACCGGGTGGGCTTGGCGGTCCCGGTGGAGGCGGTCCGGGCGAAGGAGGCCCGGGCGGGGCCGGCGCAGGCGGTGGCGGCGGCAGGGGAGCTCAGGGATTCGGCCAAGGTGGCGAGGGTGGCGGATTCGGAGGATTTGGCGGTGGCCGCGGAGGTCCTGGCGGGGCGGGCGGACAGAGCCGGCGCCTCCGGCAGGCGATCAACCGCGTGCGCTTCAGCTTCTTCGATCAGCTACAGGATTCGGCATTCGATGCGCGACCCTACGCGATCACCGGGGTGCCGTCGCCGAAGATCGGTCATTACGACGACAAACTGGGCGCCAATATCGGCGGGCCGCTGAAAATCCCGCACATCTACAACGGTACCGACCGCACCTTCTTCTTCGTGAACTTCACTCACGATTCGAATAAGAGCCCGGTGGACGCCTTCTCCAGCGTGCCCACCGCAGCGGAACGCGCCGGCGATTTCAGCGGGATTGGCGCGAAGCTTTATGACCCCACTTCGAACATCGACGGCCCGCGGACTTCGCTGGGCAGCATCATTCCCACCGCCGATATCAATCCCGCGGCCGCCGGCATCCTGCAGTACGTGCCTCTGCCGAACCTTCCGGGCACGGTGCAAAATTATCAGCTGCAGACCACCGTACCGGTTACCACGGACTCGGTAAACGCGCACGTGCTGCACACCATCAATTCCAAATTCGATTTGAACGTGGGATACAACTTCAATTCCGTTCGCCAGCAGGCGATCAGCAGCTTTCTGGATTTCGGCAGCCACAGTTCCACGCGCAATCAGAACGTGACGCTGGGGTTGGTGCAGAACTGGAACCCGCGGTTGGTCAACAGTACGTCTGTGAACTTCAGCCGCAGCCGCATCGATCTGCTGAGCGACCATTCTTATGGCACGGACATCGCATCCGAGCTGGGCGTCACCGGCGTTTCCACCAGCCCAATCGACTTCGGCATTCCCTTGATCGACTTCACCAACTTTTCCAGCCTGAGCGATCCGGTGCCGACGTTGACCCGTAATCAGACTTTCCGATTCATCGACAACGTGACCTACACCCTCAGCAAGCACACTCTGAAATTCGGCGGGGAAGTGCGGCGCATCCAGAACAACACTCGCAGCGATCCGGAGCCGCGCGGGCTGTTCACCTTCACCGGGTTGATGACCAGCCAGCTCACCACGGCCGGCGAGCCGATTCCCGGCACCGGAAACGATTTCGCGGATTTCCTGCTGGGGCTCCCAGAAGCCACCACCACGCGGTTCGGCGATTCCAGCCACTACCTGCGAAGCTGGGAATATATCGGCTACGGCCAGGACGACTGGCGCGTCAACAAGCGCTTCACCCTGGAGTTTGGAGCGCGCTACCAGTACGTGACGCCGCCGGTCGACGTGTATAACACACTGGCCAATATCCTCCTCAATTTCGATACCAATCAGGCGGTGGTGGTCACCCCAGGGGAAGCGAATCCGTTTGGTCCGTCGCTGCCTCATTCCCTGGTGCGCCCTGACTACAACAACTGGGCGCCGCGCGTGGGCTTCGCGTGGGATCCCCACACCAAGATTCGGACCATCGTGCGCGGGGGCTACTCGATCTTTTATAACGACTCGGCGTACAACTCGCTGGTGAGTTACTTAATCAACCAGCCGCCATTCGCGACCGCGAATACCCGGGTGACCAGCACCGATAGCGTGCTGTCTCTGCAGGACGGATTTCCGCCAGCCAACGTTTCCAATTCGCTCACCAACACCGCCGCCGTCGATCCCAATTACAAAGACGGCTACGCGCAAATCTGGAATCTGACTACGGAAACATCCTTCCGCCACAATTGGGTGCTCGATCTTACCTACACCGGCACCAAAGGCACCGACCTGGATTTGTTGCGCGCGCCAAACCGCGCGCCGCCAGGCAGTCCACTGGATACCGACAACGACCGCAGGTTCGCGAATGCCGGCGGATTTACCTACGATCAATCCGCGGCCAACTCGATTTATCACGCCCTGCAGGTAAGGGTGATGCATCGCTTCACCGCGGGACTGATGCTGCAGGCGCTGTACACCTATTCGAAGTCGATCGACGATGCCAGCTCTATCGGCGGCGTCGGATCGGTGGTGGTGCAGGACGACAACGATTTTTCCGCCGAGCGCGGCCTTTCTTCCTTCGACATGCGCCACCAGCTCCGCGGGTACTCGGTGTACGAATTGCCGTTCGGCGAGAGAAAACGGTTTGCCAAGCGCGGCTGGGAAGCGCGCACCTTTGGAAATTTGCGGCTCGGCAACCTGGTGACCTTCAACACCGGGACGCCTTACACCGCGCAGGTTCTGGGCAACCAGGCGGACTCGACTGGCACTGGCGCGAATTTTTCCGAGCGCGCCGACCAGGTCGGCAATCCCTCTCTCGGTTTTTGCGGAGGCTCGGCGACGCTTGCATTTAACACCGAGGCGTTCGTTCTGCCGCCGGTGGGGCGCTACGGCGATGCGGCGCGCAACACCATCGAGGGGCCGTGCACGTTTAGCTGGAATCCGTCACTGGCTCGCGATTTCCGATTCGGCGCTGACAATTCACGCCGCGTGACCGTCCGCTGGGAAGTGCAGAACTTGACCAACCATCCGAATTTCAGCGGTATATCCACGGTGGTCAATTCCGCCAGCTACGGCCGGATAAGCACCGCAGGAACGATGCGTACCATGGACTTCAACGTACGGGTGGCTTTCTGATGGGTGCGCCAAAAAAGTTCGCGAGCGTAGATTCCCTTGGGCGTGCCACACTGGCTTTGCTTCTCGCTGGCGGCCTGGCGCTGGGTCCCGTGTCGCCAATCTCCCGTTCGTGGGCGCAAGAAGGAGGTCCGCCGGGCGGTGGCCCTCCCGATGGAGGGATGGAAGCGCAAGGACCACCGCCGGATTCGCAAGATTCGCGCAGTCAGAATCTGAAGCGTGCGCCGTCGATCCGCACGATTTCGGATTTGGTGCGCATTGACGTCGAAGTTACCGACAAATCCGGCAAGCCGGTGAAAGGCCTGCCGCAAACCGATTTCATTGTCACCGAAGACGGCAAGCCGGTGAAGGTGTCCTACTTTTCTTACTCCGACATCGAAAAGATTGAAACCGCAGGCAAACAGGACGAAGCGCCGGTGGTGATTCCGCTGGCCAATAACACGCCGGCGCAGTCGGAGGCCCTGGAAAACCAGACGCGCGACCGCCGCATGATCGTCCTTTTCTTTGACACCAGCTCGATGGCCACAGACGAATTGCTGCGCGCGCGAGACTCGGCGCTGAATTTCGTGAAGAAAACCATGAGCCCTGCTGATTTAGTGGGCGTGGTGGTCTACGCGAACACCCTCAAAGTGCTGGAAGATTTCACTAACGATCGCAAGAAGCTGGCCGCCGCCGTCCAGTCACTCACCCCGGGGATGGCGTCGCAGCTCGCTACCAACGACTACGCTGCAGCCACCAACGGCGAGTCCGACGTCAGCGAGTACACTGGCGCGGCCTATACCGCGGATGAAACCGAATTCAACGTATTCAATACCGACGAGAAACTCGCGGCCGTCCAGAGCCTGGCGAACGTCCTCGCGGCGATTCCCGGCAAAAAATCGGTGATCCAGTTCACCAGCGGGATTACCCAGACCGGGGAAGAGAATCGCACCCAACTTCGCGCCGCCACGGACGCCGCCAATCGCGCCGACGTATCCATCTACGCCGTCGATTCGCGCGGGCTAATGGCCGAAATTCCGGGCGGCGACGCCACCACCGGTTCGGCGAGCGGCAATTCGGCGTTTACCGGCGCACAGGTGTTCAAGCAGCAGGATAGCCGGCAGGACTCCCGAGACACGCTGGCCACCCTTTCCTCCGACACCGGCGGCAAGACGTTCTTCGATTTGGGCGATCTGGGCGATGCGTTCAAAGGCGTGGAAGCGGACAACACCGGCTACTACTTGCTGGGCTACTACATCGGCGCGAACATTAGACACGATGGAAAATGGCACGACATCAAAGTGAAGGTGAAGGCTCCGGGAGTGCACGTGCGCTTCCGCAACGGCTACTACGCGCCCAAGGATTTCCAGCATTTTGCAAACGAAGATCGCGAGACGCAGTTACAAGATGCGATGCGCTCGGAATCTCCCATCGTGGATTTGCCGCTGGCGGTGGAAACGTCAATGTTTCGCGAGGGGACCAACCAGGTCTACGTTCCGATCGACGCCAAGCTTGCTTCGAGCGCGCTCGATTGGGCCAAGAAGCATGACCGGCGCGAGGCCGCGTTTGATTTTTCCGTGGAGGTCCGCGCGATGCCCTCCGGCCAGGAAGCCGCCGAACTGCGCGACACGGTGCTTGTGCGGCTCGATAACCAGCGCTATCAGCAGGTGAGTCAGACCAGCCTGGTCTACGAAGGCGGCGTGGTTCTTCCCCCGGGGAACTACCGCATGAAGTTTATCGCCCGGGAAAACGAGTCGGGGAAAATCGGCACGTTCGAGCAGCCGCTCGTTCTGCCCGCCCTCGACCCGGCGAAACTGTCGATCAGCTCGGTCTTGCTATCGAGCCAGTTGGTGCCCGTGGAAAAGTCGACGGAGGTGCAGACCAAGGGACAAGGTCTGCGCGCACGCTTGGCTGCTTCGCCGCTGGAGATGAACGGCGAGAAAATCGTGCCCAGCGTCACGCGGTTTTTCTCCCAGCAGCAGACCCTCTACGTTTTCTTTCAGGCCTACTACCCGGAGAATATCGACAAAGGCGTGAAGCTAGACTCCAGTGCACTGCGCGGCGCGCTGATCTTCTTCCGCAACGGAGTGCAGGTGAACGCCACGCCGCTGCTCGCGCCCACCGACCTCGACGCCAAGAATCACACAGCCGGATTCCGTATCAGCCTTCCGCTATCGAAACTGGATGCTGGCCGCTACACCGTCCAAGCCGTGGTAGTCGCCGCCGGCACGCAGCAATCGGCGTTTGGCCGCGCCTACTTGGCGGTGCAAACGCCGCCTGCGCCCGTAGCCCCCAGTACGGCACCTGCTGGGCCGAACGCGCCTGCCGTGCCTCCTGCATCCACGACACCCGCAACGCCGCCCACGCCACCGAGTAACTAAAGGTGCGTTCCGAGCGAACGATCTTGTTTTGAGTCCCGCCGAATCTTTGTCCCGCACATTCGCGTTGATCATTTCCCAAGCGCAAGATTGTCGGGCCTCAATGAAGGGTCTAGCGATAGAATCGGGCCGATAACGAAACGCGGAGGTACTTCAGTGAGTAGAACGAAAGGTCTTTTCGCAATACTCCATTGCGTTGCTTTGATCGTCGCGCTCTTGGTGTGCCACCGGCCCGCCTTCGGTCAGGCAACCACCGCCAGCGCACCCGTGCCAGATCCGAAGGCTGCGGGCCAGGTGGCGGCCGGAGATCCGATACCGGGCATCGAACAGCTCACTGCTTACCAGAAGTCGCAATTGGTAAAGGCCTTCAACGACTGGCCCTTGCTGGGGAAGTACCGCGACGCCGATAAGCAGTTGCCGCCACCCGCTCCGGGCGATGTTCGGGTGGTATTTATGGGAGATTCCATCACCGAAGGCTGGGGGATGAAGGCGACGGCAACTTCTCCGGGCCGCGGCGAGTTTTTCCCTGGCAAACCATACTTCAACCGCGGCATCTCCGGGCAGACCACGCCGCAGATGCTGATACGGTTTCGGCAAGACGTGATCGATCTGAAACCGAAAGTAGTGGTGATACTCGCAGGCACCAACGACATCGCTGAAAACACCGGGAAGACGACTCGGGAAGCAATTGGAGACAACATCGCGTCGATGAGCGATCTTGCGCGAGCGAATGGGATTCGCGTGGTGTTGTGCTCGGTATTGCCTGCCAGCGATTTCCATTGGCACCCGGGGCTTGAGCCCGCGCCCAAGATAAGAGAGCTAAACGAATGGATCAAACAATACGCCGCAAAGAACGGGTTCGTATATCTGGACTACTATTCGAGGCTGGCCAATAGCGAAGGCGGCCTGAAGGCGGAATTCAGTCCGGATGGCGTGCACCCGAATAAAGCGGGATACGAAATGATGGCGCCGCTCGCTGAGGCCGGCATCGCGCAGGCGCTGAGGCGCTGAGAAAGGACTCTAGGCAGTTGCGTTCGACTGGCTGAGCAGCTTGACGGCGCGGTGAGCGGACAGGGCGGCGCCTTCTTGCCAGCCGACGATGTGGCTGGTGTGATCGCCGGCGAAGAAGATGGGGCCATCCGGCTGGAGAATGCGCTCGTATCCGGGATAGGTGGCCGGTTCGTTCATGTGAACCCACGATCCCAGGTTGTAGGGGATGCGGCCCCAACAGACGTAGACCGGCTTGGCCAGTTCTTTGGAATGCCCGGGATGCAGAGCTTCGACCGCGCGGCGCGAGGCATCGAGCTTGGCGGCGAAGTCCATTTTTTCCAGCGGGCTGCCGTTTTCGATTCCGTAGCCGGCGATCACCACGCCCTTTTCGGAGAAGAGCTGCGCACTCGGGTACCACACCAGATTCACGGGCTGAGCGAGAAACGAAATGCCGCCGTAAACGGAATATTCCTTCTCCCAGAAGCGCGGCGATTCCCAGGCAAATTTATACGCGGCATCGTAGCTGACGCTGGCCACTATTTGCTTCACATCGGGCGACAAGTCGGCGTCGATGTTTCTGAGAATCGTAAACGGCAGCGCGCAGATGCAATAGTTTGCGTCAACGCTGGCGGTGGCGCCGCTGGTTTTATCGCGATACACCACACGCACGCCGGTGGGCGTCTTACGGATTTGCTCGATCGGGGAATTGAAGCGAATCATGTTGCCGAGGCGTTTCTCGAACGCGAAGGGGATGCGGTCCATGCCGCCGATAGGCTGAAACATGGTCGCCTGCCAGTTGAATTCCTCGTCGTACATCAAACCTTCCCAAAGGTTGGCGTCCAGCAACGCGCGCATATCCAGAGGATCGCGAACCGTGCCGGCTTGATTTCCAGCGCCGGGCGGAAGTGAGTAACCCGAGCGGTCGGAGCCTTTGTAGAAGAAGTCCGGAGAGAGCGCGCCGTAAATTCGCAGGAAGGCGAGCATGTGTTCTTTATCCTGCGCTGAGAGTTCTTGATCGAGCGAATTGCGACGGATGGCTTTAGCGAGCAGTTCGGAGACGTGTCCGCGCGTGTCGTTGACCACCTCGCGCTCCTGCACCGGCTTGCCGCCGTTCATGCGATCACTCTGCATCAGCGCGCTGCGGGAGGAGTTCACTTCGACTTCCAGAGGAACGCCAAATTCCTGGCAGTATCCGAGCATGGTGACGTGTTGGGAAGGCAGGCGAGCGGGACCAGCGTTAAAATAGTTGCCTTCGTCGAAAGTACAGTTCTGAGTGGTGCCGTCGGTCATTTCCACACGGGTGCCGTTGCGAATCGTCCAATTGCGCCCACCCGGGCGGCTGCGAGCTTCGAGAACGACGCAATTGTAGCCTGCTTTCGAAAGCTCCCACGCCGATACCAGCCCGGCGATGCCCGCGCCCAGGATCACCACGGTCTTTCCTGCACCCGATCCCGCCGGCAACTGCAGGCGACTCGCCTGCGTGGGAGGAATTGGCAATAGTCCCAGCGATTGCATGAGGAGATAGGTCGCGCCAAAACCGCCGGCCCGGCCCACTTGGGTGAGGAAATCGCGTCGCGTGGTCATTGGATCCTGTCTGGATTGGCGAAGGTAAGAGGATAGAACGAAAGAATGGCGCGATGGAGAAGAATTTCCATCGCGCCATTCTATTTAACTTCTGCGTGAATTAAATTAGAAAATCAACTTCAGAGCAAGTTGCATGTTGAATGCTTCGCCCGGCCCGATGCCCGGAGCGCCGTTGTAATCGCCGATGGTGTCGCCGCTGACGCCCAGCCCGGTACCCACGGTGCCGCTGGGAGGAGCGAGGTTGATGCGGTTGAACACGTTGAACAGCTCGATGCGGAACTGGGCGTTGAGGCGTTCGGTGACCTTGGTGTTCTTGACCACCGAGAAATCCACGGATCCGTATCCAGGGCCGTAGAGGCTGTTGCGCGCACTCGTTCCATAAGCGCCGTTTGGAGGATTCACAAATGAATTGGGGTTAATCCAGGTTACCCCGGTGGACTTGAAGGCGTGCGATACGCCAGAGAATGGATTGCTGACCTCGTCGGCGCGCTGCTCTTCCTCTCCGGTGCCGGTGGTGTCTGACGAAGAGAAAACGGTGAAAGGCTGTCCGGAGTGGAAAGACAACACGCTGCTGAGCACCCATCCATTGAGCAACGGACGGAAGCGGGCAGCGATAGGGAGACTGTAGTCGAGGCCGGCGGTGAAACTGTTTCGACCGTCGAAATCACTGTTGCCGTAGTCACCCCTAAGGTCGTAGCTGTTTTGTGCGAGCGTGCCGCGATAGGCGGTCATGTCGTCCAGGGAGTGAGACCAAGTGTAGCTGAATTGGGACGTGAAGTGATGCCACTCGCGAACTTTGAGGACCGTCTGCAACGAGTTGTAGTTGGAGTTGCCATCGGTTTCGATTTGATTGATTACGCCGAAATCGGGGAACTCGGCAAAGTAAGGACGGTTGGCCTGCTGCTCGGGCTGGGTGATCGAGGCGCCGAGAGTGGAAAGAGCGGGCTGGTTGATATCCGCGGTGGTCATCAAGCGATGCGCGGCGCTGCCTACGTAGCCAATCTGCCACACCAGTGACCTGCCGAGGGCCTTTTCGATGTTGAGGTTGTAACTGTAGCTGTAGGGAGTGCGGAATTTCTGATCTACGGAGAAGAGGTTATACACCTGCGAGCAACCGTTTCCGGTGGGGCAAACCGAACCTCCGGTCGGGAAGACCGGCTGGCCAGAGACGATGGTAAAGGTGTTTTCCGGAATCGTGTCGACCGGGCTGGGCCCCGCGGGATTGCCCTCCAAACCGTTGGGAGCGCCGTTGGACGGGCGGTTGTCCAGGAAGGGATTCAGGTTGGGGCGATCGAAGAAGACTCCGAATCCGGCGCGAACCACCAAGCTGCTGTCTCCGGTAGGCTGGTAGGCAAACCCGACGCGCGGCGAGAAATTTTTGAAATCCTTCGGGTATACATGGCTGATCGCGCCACCCTGAAAGACCACACCACCGAGACTGGGATCGAATATGGAGAGATCTTTCTGCTGGTCCGACAGGGGGCCCACGTAGTCCCATCGGAGCCCGTAGTTCACAGTAAGCCGGCGGCTGATCTGCCAGGCATCCTGGGCAAAGAAGTTGACGTCCTTGACGAAGACCAAACGAGTAGGATTGCCCAGCGCTATGCTGGCGCTCTCTGCGTCACCGGACAGGAAATCGGCGAGAGCCAGGACGTTGCTGCCCGCCGCGTTGGCGGCTGTGCCGGGTGTGGCGGCGTCTGCCGCCCAGGGACCTTGGGATCCGTCGAAAGTGAAGGAACCGAGAGCGTGGCGATGATAGAACTCTTTCAATTGTGCGCGGCGGAACTCGCCGCCGAAGCGGAACTGGTGACTCCCGACGGAGTAAGAAGCGACGTCGGTAAGGTGGCCGGTGATGTCTTCGCGGCCTTCCGGGGGGGTCAAGCCAGTCTGGTCAAAACCGGTAATGCTGAGGTTCGGAGCTCCGGGCAGATCGAAACCGGGCGACAAGACCAAGCCGTAGCTGGCCAAGTCAAAGCTGGTATTTTCATCGTTGAAGATCTGATGAAAGTAATTCACGCCAGCCAGAACCTGGTTGGAGAAGCGCGAGGAAATGGTGGAGTTCCAGACTAGCGCGTAGTTGGATACGTGGATCGGGGCGACTTCATAGTAGTACTTCAGTTCGGAGGCAGCCTCAGAGAGAGCGGAGCCGCCAACAGGAGCGACCTGGTTTCCCTGGCCGACGAAGTAGTGGAACGAGAGAGTATTCTTGTCGTTGATTTTGTAGTCGATCTTGGCCAAGCCATCATAGCTGAAGCCAAATTCCGGGTCGGGGCTGGAGTAGTTATCGGTGGTGGCGGGACCGTTTAGAGCGTAGGCCGGCCAAAGGTGAGCGAGCAAATTAGCGCTGACGGGATTTTCGGCCACACCATAGCTGGACATCAACGCGAGGGCCTGGGCCTGGTACGCTTGCGATGGCTCGGTTCCCAACCCGGGCAAGCCAATAACGAAGCGCTGTTTTTCAAAGGTGGCGAAGAGGAACAGGCGGTCTTTCTTGATCGGTCCACCGACGGAAAAGCCGCCGTTGTAGTTGCGATTTTCTTCTTTGGATGGAGTAAAGGGAGACTTTGCGGCAAAAGCTTCGTTGCGAATGTAGTAGTAGCCGGTGCCGTGGATATCGTTGCCGCCGGATTTCAGCGCCAAATCGACGGTTCCTCCCGGATTGCGGCCCGATTCAGGTGCGGCCTGGGTCTGCACGGAAAACTGATCGATAGAATCGATTGGCAGGATGATACCGGCGATGCCGGAAACGCCACCCTGGTTCACGGCCGGTATGTTGTGCCACAAGTCGTTGTTATCCACGCCGTCAATCTGCCAATTAATTTGGTTGGCGCGCGCGCCATTTAGCGACCCATATCCTCCGGCGGAATATCCGCTGAATCCAGGGGCCATTCCAATCAATTGGGTGAAGTCGCGTCCGTTCATGGGCAGTGTTTGCAGGTCGGAGCCGGTCAATATAGTCGTTTGTGTTTCGGTGGTGGTGTCCAGGGTGAGCGCGGCAGCGGAAACTTCAACGGTGGTGGATTGCGTGGAGATGGTGAGCCTGGCTTGAAGGGTGTAGATCGCGCCTTGGGTGACGAGAATATCGTCGACCTTGAGCACCGGGAAACCTGACGCGGTGACTACCACCGTGTAGGTGCCGACGGGGAGGTCCTGAAAGGCAAACTGGCCGTCGCTGGTGGACAAAGTCTCGCGCTCAATGCCAGTGGCTTTGTCGAGTGCTCGAACGGAGACACCGGGCACAACGGCTCCGGAAGGATCGACAACGCTGCCGTTAATTGCGCCGCGATACGTCTGTGCGTGAACGGGGCTGGCCTGAAGAAATCCAAAAACCGCTAACAACAGCACCGCGAAAAACAGTTTGAGTGTAGACATGTAGTTTCCTCCTTGAGCTTCGGCGGATTCGGACTATCGTTAAATTATTTGTGAAATAAAACCTGGAACGGCGCTGCGAACGACGGTCAGAAGACGCAGCAACACACCACCGCTGTTCCGGAACGGGCTACTTCCTCAACGCTTCGACATGGAAGACACAGAGGGCGCCCCCAACAACTAAAGATCGCTTGCAACGAAGGCAAATATTCCCGAGAGGGAACTATCGCGGGGTGGCTAGATGATACCGATGACGAAACGTTTACATTTGCCGAAAGCATGTGGGGGTGACAGTACGCATAGCGCTCGCGAGAGTCAAATTCAAATTCCGGATGCATCAGAGTTGTTTGGCGAATAGGCATTACCTCGCGCGCTGAGAACAGGGCCCTGCCGCTAAATGGCGGGTCGGGCTCAGCAGCCAATCGCCGGGAAGGCCCGATCCTGCGTCCACCGTACAGGCGAAGTTCGGTTTACGATCTGCGACCCATCGTTATGTTCTATGGATTGCGGAGCGGACGGCTGGGGGGTATAAGTGAGCGATGATCATGCTAAAACTGATCGCAACCATTGCTGCAGGGCTGTTCAGCGGCGCTTCGATTTACATCAATTTGGTGGAGCATCCTGCGCGAATGGTGTGTGGCACTACTTTGGCACTTGCTCAGTGGGCGCCGAGCTACAAGCGTGGGGCGGTGATGCAGGCTAGCGTGGCCGCAGCCGGATTCCTCACTACCATGGGAGCCTGGATCGCCGGGCGCGAGTTGGGGTGGCTGATTGGCGGGATTCTGCTGGGCTTGGTGATTCCTTTCACGTTGATTGTGATCTTGCCCACGAATCGAAAGCTGCTGAGCCCAACCCTAGATAAGGGATCACCGGAAGCCAGGGAATTGCTGGAACGCTGGGGCAAACTGCATGCGGTGCGAAGCCTGTTGAGTTTCGGTTCGTTTGTGGTTTTCGTGGTGTTGCTTGCTGGGAGTTTTCAGTAGCTGGGTCCAGAGGCTGTGATAGCCTGAGATCGTCGTTTCGATCGAACATGGACCCCAAAATTCTCGACCAGTTTCGCGCGCTGCTGCCTGCGGCGGCGGTCATTACCCGGCCCGAAGAGCTGTACACCTACGAGTGCGACGGGCTCACGAATTTTCGGGTGCGGCCCGAAGCGGTTTTCCTGCCTTCCTCGACTGCCGAAGTTCAGTCCATTCTACGGGTATGCCACCAGCACCGAATTCCGTTTGTGGCGCGGGGCTCGGGCACCGGGCTTAGCGGCGGATCGCTGCCGATCGAGGGCGGGGTGGTGATCGGCATGAACCGGATGAACCACATACTGGAAGTGGATTTGGAAAACGGGATCATGGTGGTGGAGCCGGGGGTGATCAATCTGAACGTCACTGCCGCGGCGGCCGGACGCAATTATTTCTACGCGCCGGATCCCTCTTCACAGCAAATCTGCAGCATCGGCGGAAATGTGGCGGAAAATGCCGGCGGGGCGCACTGCCTGAAGTATGGCTTTACGACTACCCACGTGCGCGGGCTGGAAGTGGTTCTGCCGGATGGCTCGCTGGTACATCTGGGGGGCAAAGCGCCGGACGCCCCGGGCTACGATCTGTGCGGGGTTTTCGTTGGTTCGGAAGGTACGCTGGGAATCGCCACGAAAATTATTTTGCGGCTGGTGAAGCGGCCGGAGCGGGTGCAAATCCTGATCGCCGCGTTTCATTCCACGCACGATGCCGCCGAAGCGGTGAGCGAGATCATCGCTGCGGGAATATTGCCGGCGGCCATCGAAATGATGGACCGGCTGTCGATCCAGGCGGCCGAAGCGGCGGTCCACCCGCACTATCCGGATTGCCATTCGCTGTTACTGGTGGAACTGGATGGGCCGGCCGCGGAAGTGGAGAGCTTGATGAGCGAGGTGAAGAATATCTGCGCGCGTTGCGGGGCGTGGGAATTGCGCGTGGCGCAGACGTTAGAGGAGCGCGCGGCGTTCTGGAAGGGACGCAAGGCGGCGTTCGCGGCGATGGGGCGAATCGCCAGCAATTATATCGTGCAGGACGGGGTGATCCCGCGGACCGCGCTGCCCGCGGTGCTCGAAGAGATTGAGCGATTGGGTGCGGAGGTTGGGTTGCGGGTGGCCAACGTATTTCACGCCGGCGATGGGAACCTTCATCCGCTGGTGCTGTTCGATCGCTCGATTGAAGGGCAAGCGCACGCGGCGGAGGAATTGGCGTTTCGAATTGTGGAATTGTGCGTGAAGGCCGGCGGCTCGATTACCGGCGAGCATGGGGTGGGCGAGGAAAAGAAGAAATACATGTCGGTGATGTTTGCCGAGCCGGATTTGGAGACTATGCAGCGGGTGCGGTGCGCATTCGACCCTTTGCAGCTTTCGAATCCGACCAAAGTTTTCCCGCGGCCGAGGTTATGCGGCGAGAAGAGCGGCGAGTACGTGCCGCACCCGTTGGAAATTTCCGGGCAGGCGCAATTTTTCTGAGCGAAGGTGCCAGTGTTACGAGCGCACGGGCAAGTTAAGAACGTAGAGAACCCAGGTGTGAAATCGACACCTGGGGCACCCACTTCGCTTCGCTCGGCGCCCCCATCGTCGATCAGTGGGTTGCCGGGATTTGCGCGCGCGCCGTGGATGGGAGAAGTTTTTGGATTCTGAGTCCGTACCGCCAGGGGTGGCGGCGCTACGATGATTTCTCGCGAGGAACAGGAAATGAATTCGAGTGCAGCAGCGCCGGAAAATCCATGGGCGGAGATCGCTGCGATTGTTGGCGGCGATCACATTGGTGATGCGGCGGCGTCCGATGCGGTAGCCGGCGTGGCGGTCTCGAAAGTGATCGAGCCCGCTTCAGCGGACGAGATTTGCGCGCTTTTGGCGGTAGCGGACCGGTGCGGCCTTGCGTTGCTGCAACGGGGCGGCGGCACGAAATCCGACTGGGGAAATCCGCCGAGCCGCGCCGATGCGGTGCTCTCGACGCGGCGGCTGGACCGCATTCTCGAACATGCCTGGGGCGATCTGACGTTGAGCGTCGAAGCGGGATGCACCCTTGCGCAGGTGCAAGCGTCGCTGGCGAAGCATGGACAGCGGCTGGCCATCGATGCGCTGTGGCCGGAACGCGCCACCATCGGGGGAATTCTGGCCGCGAATGACAGCGGAAGCCTACGCACCCGCTTTGGGTCGCTCCGGGATCTGATCATTGGGATCACGGTTGCACTGCCGAACGGCATTCTGGCGCGCAGCGGTGGAAAAGTGGTGAAGAACGTGGCGGGCTACGATCTGCCGAAACTCAACACCGGCGCGCTCGGCACGCTGGGCGTGATCACGCAGGCGGTGTTTCGTCTGCACGGACTTCCGCGGGAATCGCGCAGCGTGAGTTTTGCGGCGGACTCCCTGGAAAAAATCTGCGCGCGGATGAATGCGGTGCGCGATTCGGATCTCACGTACACGTCGCTGCAGGTACGCGCCAGCGGGGATCGGAGTGGCCGCCTCGATTTGCTATGGGAAGGCACGCCCGAAGGTATTGCCGCGCAGGATGGCGAATTACGGGTGATAACCGGGGATTTGCAATCCGCGGATCCGGATGGATGTTGGAGCATGCGGCAATCGTTGTGGGATCAGGATGGCACGCCTTGCGCGGTGGTGAAAGTGAGCATCTTGCCGATGGAACTGGCGAATTTTTGCGCGGAACTCGAATCGTGCAAAATTGCGAAATCAGTCAGGTGGCAGCTGATCTTTCAGAGCCCGGGAGTGGGTTTACTGCGGATCGGAGCGGACGAATCGGCGCTGGTGGATACGCTTGCACGATTGCGCGCTCATGCGGAGAAATCCGGCGGCTCGGTGGTGATACTTTCCGCGCCGTTGGAAATCAGGAAGCGGCTGGATGCGTGGGGTGATCCGGGCGACGCCTTGCCGCTGATGCGCGCGGTGAAGCAGCAACTCGATCCCCATGGAATTCTGAATCCTGGCCGATTTGTGGGAGGCATTTGATGCCCGCGCACGAGGGAATTCAGATCGCCGCTGCGCCGAACTCTGCAGCTCGGGGCTCGGCATTCGACTCGCACCATCCGCCGCCGGTGAAATTGATCGATGAGTGCGTTCACTGCGGCTTTTGCCTGCCCAATTGCCCGACCTATTCGCTGTGGGGAGAGGAAATGGATTCGCCGCGCGGGCGCATCTATTTGATGAAGATGGCCAGCGAGGGGCTGGTGCGGCTGGAGGAGACTTTCGTCCAGCATTTCGATCGCTGCCTGGGCTGCATGGCGTGCATGACGGCGTGCCCGTCGGGCGTGAAGTACGACAAGTTGTTTGAGTCTACGCGGGCGCAGATCGTCCGCAATTATTCGCCGCCGTTATCCGAGCGCATGCTGCGCGGGATGATCCTGTCGCTTTTTCCGAATACCGGGCGGCTACGGGTGATGGCGAAATTCCTGTGGCTGTATCAGAAATCCGGGTTGCAGTCGGTGGCGCGTACGCTGGGCATTTCGCGGGTTCTTCCGGCGCGGCTTGGCGCGATGGAATCGCTGCTGCCCGATCTGACCAGGCCCGGCGCGTCGGCGCGGATGCCTGCGCGAGTGGCGGCGCAGGGCGAGCAACGCTTGCGGGTGGGGCTGCTGCTGGGTTGCGTGCAGAGCGTCTTTTTCAGCGATGTGAACGCGGCCTCCGCGCGGGTGCTAGCCGCGGAGGGGTGCGAAGTGATCATGCCGCCCGCGCAGGGCTGCTGCGGGTCACTGATGATGCACTCAGGATGGGAGAAAGAGGGCCTCGCTCGCGCGCGTGCATTGATCGATGCGTTCGCTCATGAGCGCGTGGATGTGATCGCCACGAACGCCGCGGGCTGCGGATCGAATCTGAAAAATTATGGCTATCAGCTTCGCGACGATCCGCAATATGCCGCGAAGGCCGCAGATTTTGCCGCGCGCTGCAAGGACATTTCTGAAGTGCTGGCGATGCTTTCGCCGCGCGCCGAGCGCGGTCCTTTAGCGATGCGGGTGGCCTATCACGACGCGTGCCACTTGCAGCATGCGCAGGGCGTGCGATCTGCACCACGCGAGGCGCTGCGAACGATTCCGGGCCTGGAAATTCTTGAGGTGCCCGAATCGGCGATCTGCTGCGGTTCGGCGGGAATCTACAACATGATGGAGCCGGTACCTGCGCAGGAGCTGGGCGACCGCAAGGTGAAGAATTGCCTGGGAACCGGCGCGGAGCTTATCGCTTCGAGCAATCCAGGCTGTTTGCTGCAACTGCAGGCGGGGATGGCTCGCGCCGGCCAACACCTGCCAGTGGTTCATATGATTGAACTGCTGGACGCTTCGCTCCGCCACCTGCCGATAGAATCGCTGCTGCCGGCGCCTCAATCGCGGACGCATTCGTAACACCTTCACGCAAACCAAATTGACGCCGCATCTTTCGCGAGAGAAGATAACTTACCGAAGGAATAGCGCTGTGCAGGATGTGCCGCGCGCCCACGCATGTGTGGCCGGGCTGGCAACCGACCAGGAGCCGTCAAGTTGACCGATCCCAAGAACGCAGGCGAAGCGCAAATCGAGAGCCACTGGAAGGAAGAGAAGATCTATCCGCCGCCGGCGGCATTTGTGGCGCAGGCTAATCTTTCCGATCTTTCCATGGCGCGGCGCTTCGACGAAAAACACTTTCCCGATTGCTTTGCCGAGTATGCTGACTTGCTCACCTGGTCCGAGCGCTGGCACACGGTGCTGGATTCCAACGATCCTCCATATTGGAAATGGTTCGTCGGCGGCAAACTGAACGCCTGTTACAACTGCGTCGACCGCCATCTGCCGCGCTACAAAAATAAAGCAGCTTTTACGTTTGTGCCGGAGCCGGAATCGGAAGCGATCGTCGCGATCACATATCAGGAACTCTACAGCCGGGTGAATGAGACGGCGGCAGTGCTGCGCGATTTCGCCGGGCTGAAAAAGGGCGACCGCGTGACCATCCACATGCCAATGGTGCCCGAGCTACCGGTGACTATGCTGGCGTGCGCGCGGCTGGGTGTGGTGCACTCGGTGGTCTTCGGTGGATTCAGCGGCGAAGCTTGCGGCACGCGCGCGGCAGATAGCGGCAGCCGCGTGCTGATCTACTCCGACAGTTACTATCGCGGCGGGAAATTGATCGACCACAAAGCGTCGGCGGACATCGCCTGTGATGTGGCCGCGCGTGAGGGGCAGGCTATCGATGAGGTGCTGGTCTGGCGCCGGTATCCTGGGAAATATGGATCCGCTGCGGCGATGGTGGCTGGGCGCGATTTCTTTATGGATGAGGTTTTGCAGAAGTATCGCGGCGCGAAAATCGAGCCGGTGGCGATGGACGCTGAAGATCCTCTTTTCCTGATGTACACGAGCGGGACCACCGGCAAGCCTAAGGGCTGCCAGCATCGCACCGGCGGGTATCTGGCGTACGTCACCGGGACTTCCAAATTCATCGAGGATATTCACCCGGAAGATGTGTACTGGTGCATGGCGGACATCGGTTGGATCACTGGACACTCGTACATTGTTTACGGGCCGCTGGCGTTGGCGGCGACGAGCGTCTTGTTTGAAGGAGTGCCGAATTACCCGGATGCGTCGCGGCCGTGGAGAATAGCGGAGCGGCTTAATGTAAATATATTCCACACGTCACCTACGGCGATTCGCATGCTGCGCAAGGCGGGGCCGGACGAGCCCAAGAAATTCGATTTCCATTTAAAGCACATGACTACGGTGGGCGAGCCGATCGAGCCGGAAGTGTGGAGATGGTATTACGAGGTGGTGGGGAAGGGCGAGGCGGTGATCGTCGATACGTTTTGGCAGACGGAGACGGGCGGGTTCATCTGCAGCACGACGCCGGCGATTCATCCGATGAAGCCGGGCAGCGCTGGGCCGGGGGTTCCTGGGATTTATCCGGTGATTTACGACGAAAATGCCGAGGAAATTCCGGCGGGCGCGGGGAAGGCGGGCAACATTTGCATCCGCAATCCCTGGCCGGGGATCATTCAGACTATCTGGGGAGACCGGGAGCGTTTCGCGCTGCAATATTATTCGAAGTATTGCAAGAATCCGAAGAGCAAGGATTGGCGCGACTGGCCTTACTTTGCGGGGGATGGGGCGCTGCTGGCTGCGGACGGATATTTTCGAATTCTGGGGCGCGTGGACGATGTGATTAATGTTGCCGGGCATCGGTTGGGAACCAAGGAGCTCGAGTCGGCGTGTCTGACGATTCCTGAGATTGCCGAGGCGGCGGTGGTGCCGGTGGTGGATGAGATCAAGGGGCGAGTGCCGGAGATTTATGTTTCGCTGCGTCCGGGAGCTGCTGCCAGCCATAAGGATATCGCCGAGCGGGTGGTGCGCACGATCGAGACTATGATCGGGAAGATTGCGCGGCCGCGCGCGGTGCAGATTGTTCCGGACATGCCCAAGACCCGTTCGGGAAAGTTGATGCGGCGGGTGCTGGCGGCGATTTCTAATCGGACGCCGGTGGGCGACATTACTACGCTGGCGAACCCCGATATCGTTGAGCAGATTCGGGTGCAGGTGCAGGGGGAGGGGCCAGTGGAATTGGTGGATGCGCCGGAGGATGTGAAGACGTTTGGTTCAGTGGAGTAAGCGTTAGCACGCGGCGCTAACCGTTCGCACGGGGCGCTAAAAACCAACGGCGACATCGAGTACGAGACGTTCCGGCGCACGCTGTTTCGTTCCGATCTCAACCACGTGAGGTCTTAACGCTCACCCTTTCCAGAACCGGGGAAGAGTGGGGCCCCCCGGAAAAGATAAAACCGTCTAACCTAAAAACTGAAAAACCGAAAAACGGAAAAACCGAAAAACCGAGAGGCAACACCCCCACACGTGAAACCGACGTGTGGGGCACCCACCTGCAATTCAAAGGCTTAGCGGAGTAGGTCTTCGATTTGGATGCGGGCGTCGGTTTTGGCGTCGCGGTATTTGACTATTACTGGGGTGTAGAGGGAAAGGCCCCAGGCTTTTCCTTGGGCTTGCGAGACCGCGCGGGAGCCTGGCACTACTACGGCTGATTCCGGGATGATTAGGGGAAGGCCTTCGCTTGCGGCGTGGATTGTGCCGTGCACCAAATCGTAGACTGGCGTCGAGGCGTTTAGAATCGTGCCGGTTGCTAGCACGGCGCGCGCTTTTACGATCACGCCTTCGTAGATTCCGCATTGGCCGCCGACCAAGACGTTGTCTTCGATAATTACGGGAAGGGCCCCAACCGGCTCGAGCACCCCGCCAATTTGCGCCGCTGCGGAAATGTGGCAATTCTTGCCGACTTGCGCGCAACTGCCTACCAGCGCATGGGAATCGATCATCGTTCCTTCATCGACGTAGGCCCCGGCGTTGACGAACATCGGCGGCATGCAGATCACTCCTTTTCCGATGTAGCAGGCATCGCGAATGCTGGAGCCCCCGGGCACGATACGTACGCCGCTATCGAGGCTGATTTTCTGCGGAGGATAGGTGGACTTATCGAAGAAGGAAATTTGATTTGCGCCGGCGGCGCTGCCGCCGACGGAGTAGTCCACGATGCGGCCCATGCGAAATCCGGCGAGGATGCCTTTTTTCACCCAGTCGTTTACGCGCCAGCCACTCGCGCTGGCGATATCGGGAACGGCGGCGCGGATGGTTCCTTCATTCAGCGCGCTCTTGAACGCGCCGAACAGTTGGAACTGCTTTTCCGAATATTGTTCGGGCCTTTCGTTGTAGAGCTGTTCAATTTCTGACGGCAGCATAACTTCCTTCGATCATCCGGCGCGATTTTAGCAAAGCGCGGATTTTTTCGAGATTTTCGGGCGACGGAGGGACCAGGGGGAGCCGGAAGACCGGTTGAAGTAGATTCAGCAGGCCCATGGCCGCTTTTACGGGAATTGGATTGGTCTCGATAAAATTGATCTCCATCAACGGAAGCAGGTCGCGATGCAACGCGCGGGCTGCTGCGAAATCGCCCGCCAGGCACAATTCCGCCAGCCGCGCCATTTCGCCGGGGATCACGTTTGAGGCCACGGAAATTATGCCGCGGCCGCCAAGCGCCATCATGGGCAGCGTGAGCGCGTCGTCGCCGGATAATACCGCGAAGTCTGCCGGGACACGATTCAGAATGGAGACAATCTGCGACATCGCGCCGGACGCTTCTTTTACTCCGACGATGTTCTCGATTTCGGCGAGCCGCAACAGGGTATCGGGAGCTACGTTGACGTTGGTGCGGCCGGGCACGTTATAGACGATGATCGGGAGGCGGGTGGCCGCGGCGATCGCCTTGTAGTGCTGGTAGACGCCTTCGGTGGTGGGCTTGTTGTAATACGGCGTGACGGAGAGGATGCCGTGCACGCCCATGCGTTCGAGTTCCTGCGCCAGGGCGATTACTTCGGCGGTGTTGTAGCCACCGGCGCCGGCCAGGACCGGCGTGTTGCCCTGTCCTTCTTCCAGGCAGACTTCCACTACGCGCAGATGTTCGGCGCGGGTTAGCGTGGGGCTTTCGCCGGTGGTACCGCAGGGGACTAGAAAATGGATACCGACTTCGATCTGGCGGCGGACCAGGAGGCGCAGCGTCGGTTCGTCCAGGGATAGATCGCGATTGAATGGAGTTACTAGAGCGGTTCCGCATCCTGTGAACATCGGTACCTCCTGTTGCGACTGGTCTTTTGTACGGGGCCTAATTTATGGAACTTCTGGGGCTATACGCCCACCCTTCGCAAAACCCGGGGAAGAGTGGGCACCCGGAAGAGATAAGAGCGTAAAACCGTAGAACCTTAGGACCGTGAGTTAAGAACCCCACACGTAAACCCGACGTGTGGGACACCCACCTGCAACTGCTGGTTCAACACCCACTCTGCGACTGCTGAGTGCAACACCTGCTTGATGGGCCCGCTTATGGCCCCAGCTCTTGCAGGATGTCGCGAAATTCGTAGAAGCCTTTTTGGCCCTTCATCCAGCGGGCGGCGCGCAAGGCGCCGCGCGCGAAACCGTCGCGGCTGCGCGCGGAGTGGCGCAGGGTGATGGTATCGTCCGGAGAATCGAAGCCGAACTCGTGCGTTCCCGGCTGCGAACCGGCACGGTTCGCAGCCACGTTCACTTCGCGCGAATAGCCGTTTTTCTCGATTTCACGGAGCATGGTTTGCAGCGTTCCCGACGGCGCGTCCTTTTTTGCGGCGTGATGGATTTCCCAGGCCCACGCGCCATAATCGCTTTCGGCGGCCATCAGGCGCGCGGCGGTTCCGACGATTTCCATGAAAATGTTTGCGCCCACTGAAAAATTCGCTGCCCACACCAGCGCGGTGCCGCTGCGCTGCACCACGCCGCGCACATGATCGAGGCGGTCCAGCCAGCCGGTGGTGCCGACTACGGTGTTCACGTCGAGCGCCGCCAGGCGCTCGACGTTTTCAACGCATGCCGCGGGGGTGGAAAATTCCACCGCCGCATCGATGCCACGAAACTTCTCTTTGGTGAAGCGATCGGCCGCGCCATCGTCGCGGCCGATCTTCAATGCCACGGTAAAACCGTAGTCCGGGGCGAGTTGCTCAATTCGTTTTCCGACCTTGCCGTAACCGACGATGGCCAAATTCATCTAATCCGCTCCCGCTCCGTCCGCGGAAAGAAGCTGCTTCACGAGGCGCGCGTAAATTTCGGCGGCTTCGACCAGTTCGCGTTTGGCGACCCGCTCATCCGGAGAATGAGCCACATGGATAGTCCCGGGCCCGAGCAGGAATGGCTGCCCCCACGATTCCGCGAGGATCGGCACATCGGTGGTGTACGAGACGACCGTGGTGGCGAAGCCATCGAGCCCACCCAGCCGAATCGCCGGGATGTGCAACACTTCCTTGATTTCCGCGCGCCCGGCAACCGCCCGGGTCATCGCGTCGCGAATGGAACCGGCTGGACCGACGATCCGAAACAGGATTTCGGCTCGCGCGTAGTCCGGAATCACGTTAGGCGCACGGCCTCCTGAAATCGTGCCGATATTCACGGTACCGGGGCCGAGAACCGGATCGTGCGGCAGCGGAATCCGGCGGATATCCTGCAAGACGTCGATCAGGTGTTCGATGGCCGACTCGCCCAGTTCGGGATAGGCGGAATGGGCCATTTTTCCGCGCGCGATCACGTCGTATCGCAGGATGCCCTTTGACCCCAGCGCCAGGCGGTTCTCCGTGGGCTCGCCGTTGATTACGTACTGCGATCCGCGGGGTGACGCGGCAGCCACTTTAGCGCCCGCGCTGTCTTTCTCTTCGCCCACCACAAAGAGCAGCGCGAAACTTCGCACTCCACTCACCGCGAGGCTCTCCCCGGCCGCGAACATTGACGCGATGATCCCTTTTGCGTCCGTGGCGCCCCGCCCGTAGATGAACTCATCGTCCTCGCGCGAGGCGAAAAACGGCGGGACGGTATCCATATGGGTGGAGAGAGTAACCACCGGCTCGCCCCAGCACGCGAGTAGGTTGAAGCGTTTCTCGGCGACCTGCATGCGTTCGACGCGTCCGTTGGTGCGCCCCGCTAACTCCGAAAGCAACTCGAATATTAGCTCGCCGACCGCGCCTTCGTTGTGGCTGATGGATTCAACGTCGACGAGACGCCGGGTCATCTCAAATATGTTCATGGGTTCCAGTCTGGGAGGGAGCGGCGCGAGAAGGGAGAGGCCGCGAGACGTGGAGCGCGAGCTCTTCGCTTCCCGATAGCGCTCCATCCGAATTACGGATGACAGTAGACGATCCTTGGAATCGTCTGCCAATCGCTGGGAAGCTCGCTCTTCCGGCGGTTTCGGCGGGAGGTGCTTGCAGGCCCCTTTCGTCCGGATCCGAAGCGAATCGGAACTACTTCTCGGAGTACTGGTGGCTCCCGCGCCTCTACCAAGAAAAAACGAATTTAGCTGATTCAGGGGTGGAAGTCAAAGCGGCGCGTAAGGCGAGTCGGTGTCACTAGCAGGAGTCTGCCCACTGCAACAGATCGCAACTACGAAAGCCAAGGCTAGCGGGGCCACTGTTTGTTTCATGGGCGGAAGTGTACTCCTGCGAGGCGCGTTCCAACAAGCTGGCACCGCCCCTGTTTGCTACTGCGGGGAAGGGTAGTGGAACTGGAAGCTGTTGCCGGCGGGGCCGGAGACAGAGCGGGTGTTGTACTCGAGAAAATATCGCAGGTGATCGGCGTCGGTGGGATAGCCGATGCCGGCTGGATAGGGGAAGGGCGTGAGGGTGTGGAAGGGCAGGGGCGCGACGGTGTCACCGTAGGCGGCGTAAAAATCCATGTCTTTGTCGAAGCCGTCGGCGAAGAAGAAATAGTCGCGCTGCCAGCCTGCTGGCGGATTGGCTAGTGCGGAGGAATCGAACTCGACCGCGATTTCGTCGCCGGAACCTAGGATCACGTATTTTTCGTCGACACCGGCTAGCAAGGGGCGCACGTCGCCATAGCGGGTGTAGTTTCCGGTTTGGCGGGTGTAGGGCCCGGTGAGGCTGACGTCTTCGTAGATATATTTCAGGTCGTCGACCGGATTGCCCTCCACCACACGCGGATAGCCGCGGAAACGCACATCGGCGGCGGCGAGCGGAACGGCGTTCACGTGGACCGGCAGATCGGAGGGGGAATTGTCGACGCGAATGCGATCCCAGTAGACGCGCAGGTTGGTCTGGATGCGAATGCGGCGCGTTCCGGCGGGAACTTTTCCGGTAAGGTCGGCGACCATGGTGCGCGCCAGGCCTGCGGGGAAGCCCATGTCGTCGATGACGCGCACCCATTTTCCGGATGGGTCCTGCGCTTCGACGTACGGCGGGATCGGCGTGATCTCCGCTTGCCACGCGGAGTAGATGGAGCTGGCTGAGTAATAGTCGGTGAAGCCATCGAGGATCAGGCGCAGAGGCTTCGCGGAATCCCACGAGCCGAGATCGAGCTCGAGCGAGTGCAGTTCCGCAAATCCGACGTATGGCCGCAATGGGAAATCGGTGACGTAGTTGCGATCGCGATCTTTCAGCAGCGGCAGCAGGTCGTGGCCTTGCGCGTCCCACGCGCCAGCGGGGAGCCGCGCGCCTTCGGTGGCGATCACTTTGAATTGCGGGAACGGAGGATTGCTGAAGAAATGGCCGTTGGGGTACACCTCAACTCCGGCGGGGTGGTCGATGGCCAGGAGCCGGACCTGATCGACGTAGTCGAGTTCCTCCATCGGTTCGATCAAGCGGAAACGCAATTTTCCGTTTTGCGCCTGGGCCTGCGATCCATCCACTTTCAGATATTCGGCGGGATTGGGAATATTGCGCTGATTCGGCGCGATCCAATGCCCCACGATTCCAGGGCCGGCGATATCGGAAATGAATTCGAACTTGCTGCCGTTCCACGCGAAAAGAATCGGGCACGAACTCCCGCGGCGATCGAGCTCGACGATGTCAGGCCGCGCGCCCGAGACCATAGCCAGCTCGTCCTGCAGCACTCCGGTTGGCCACAGCAGGCGCACCACGTCCGCTTCCTTCGCGGCGCCCAGGCCGGCGATAATTTCGGTGTCACTCTGGCCCAGGTAGCCTGCAGGGCCGGTGAACTCCCATTTCTGGCGCAGCGCTCCGGCGTAGACTTCTACTTTGGTGCCGAAGGCGGTCTTGCTGTCCGCTTCGCCTTTTAGACCCAGGCGCAGCCAATTATTTTTGTTGCCGCCCATGTTGCGGAGAAGAACCGGTGGGCCGCCAGCCTGGGTTACCAACAGATCGATCGCGCCGTCGCGGTCATAATCGAATGGGACGATCGCCCGCGGATGCGACAGAATGAGGTCGGCAAGTCCAGCCGCTTTGGTTACGTCGACGAATCCGGCGGAGCCTTGGTTGCGGAGCAACGCGATGTGGCCGGCGCCTGCGGCGTCTTCACCTACCGCGACCAGATCGATCCAACCGTCGTTGTCGAAGTCGAGGGCGGCCACACCGTAGCCGTGCGCCCAACTTAGCTGTGGAAGGTTCACGGGGTCGAAAGTCTTCCCGTCGTGGTTCTTCCAGAGGCTAAGGCCAGGCGCGCTTGCATGGGTGAAGGCCAAGTCCATCCAGTTATCTTTGTCGAAATCGAGAGACGCCACGGCGACCGCTGCGGAGGGCATCGCCGATGCCCAGGGTTTCGCGGAAGGGAAGCGGCCTTCGCGGGGATTGAAATAAATTACGGGATCCTTGCCACTTTCGGTGGCGACCAGGTCCACGGCGCGGTCGTTATTGATGTCGCTGCCGAGGGTGGCGATGTTATTACCGGCAGCGGTGAGTCCGGATTCATCAGTCCAGACGGTGAATGTGCTGTTGCCATTGTTGCGCCACAATTCGCCCGGGGCTTGTGGGTGAGCGACCAAAAGGTCGAGGTCGCCATCGTGATCGTAGTCGACGAAGGTCAAACCGATCGCGGCGCCGGTGGAGTGAATCCCAGCGGCTTGGGTGACGTCGGTAAACTTTCCCGCGCCCTCGTTGTGAAATAGGCGGACACCGTTGACCGATCCAACGGCGAGGTCCGGCTTGCCGTCGTTGTCGAAGTCGGCTGCGGCGCACGAAATTCCGGCTGCGTCGATTTTCAGGCCGGAGGAGGCGGTGACGTCCTCAAAATGTCCGCCTGTAGTATTTCGCAGCAACGCTGGCTTTCCGTCGCCATTCGCGTTGGCGAGAAAAACGTCTGGCAGGCCGTCGCCATCGAAATCAAAAACGCACGCGCCGGAGCCGATCGCTGCGGCGGCCGCGTCTCCCGTGGCGGGCACGCCAGCGGCCGCAGGCAGTCCGGCCGTTTTGGTGACATCGACAAATCGCACCGGAATGGCCGGCGGGACGGTCATCGCCGCCGACACAATCTGTTCGGCGAGCGAATACTTTCCTTGTTCGCCGTAGATCAGGCTCATGGGCTTGCCGATTTTAGTGGCGTTGATGTGCTGGAACCGCTCCAAGTGGGCTTTCGATTCCGCGGGCTTTCCGGAACGCTGATACGCCTGCGCGGCGCCAAATTCGGCGGAGGCATGAAAAGGGTTGAGCGCAATGGCGCGGTCGAAACATTCGATCGCCTGGGCGTACTGTTGTTTCTGGGCGTAAAGGACGCCAAGAAAATATCGGGCGTCAGGATCGTCGGGATCGATCTGAACGACGTGCTGGAACGCCGCTATACCTTCGTCCGATTTGCCTTCCGACTTTTCGATTAAGCCCAGGTTGTACCAGCCGCGCGCGTTCTGCGGATCCTTGGCAACGACTTCCTTCAACAGTTGGCGCGCGTCGTCCAGCCGCTGCGCATTCACGAGTCCGATTCCTTCGTTCACTCGCGCGACCACCAGGCTCGAGTCCGCCGCGGTGGCCTTCTGGAAGTATTCCAAGCCTTTCTCGGTCTCCTGGCGGTCCATATATGCGACACCGAGGTTATTCGACCGAACGGCCTCGGAGGACGCAGCAGCGGGGGCTTTGGATCCTTGGGCGAAGCCAGGGAAATGGCCGGGCAGGATCGCAGCCGCGAGAGGAGTTAAGGCGGCGAAAATAACAGAGGCGGTCCAGACGATCCGAAGGCGCGATGGCATGCGCAACATCATCGTTTGCCAAGCGGTTTCGAGTCAACCAATCCTTGCCTCTCTTTCGTGCGAATGATTGGAATATGCCGCGGTAAGGACGCAGACGAAACTCGTTTGCTGGATTGGGAATCCTGCAGGTGCGAAACCGGATCAATTTTGCTGGAATATTCCCACTTGGCGGCGATTCGGGAGGCAGGCTGCCCGGTCAGCTTTTCGGCTGACCGGGACGACAGAGTGCGAACGGCACTATCGCCTGCTTTGGGGTGTTCTTTTTTTGGGTCTCGGCGCGCCTTAGAGGCTCGCGAGAGCGTGTGATGAGCATTCTACCCATGTCCGAATTGGGCGCAATAATCCGAAAATACTAAGCGCGGCGAAACCTTACAGCGGTGCGCGGCTAGAAGCCGCCGTGAGATGTATGTCCTTTAGCTTCAATGCATTCATAGAGCTGGCCAGCTTCTAGATTCTTGAACTCTTCCACCCGCCCGCTGGGCCATTCGATCTTTCCGCGGTCGATGTGATCGAGCTTTCCCAAGCCAAAAGTTACCGGCAACTCGGACTGGGAAAGGTAGCTCGATCCGCTCTTGATCATGCGCGATTGGGTGACCCCGCCGGCCTGGATGCGCACCACCGCGCCGATTGCGTCGCGGTTCGATTTGGTGCCCACCAGATGAAATCGGAGGCTGTGGTTTCCGCTGCTGCAATCGTTGCGGTAAAGGTAGGCTGGGCCGTTGTTGGTGGTGATCAGAAGGTCCAGATCGCCATCGCGGTCAAAATCGCCGTAGGCGAGGCCGCGACCGACTTTGGGGCGAGCGAAATCGGCGCCGAGCGAGGCGGCGACGTCGGCAAATTCTCCACTCTTGTTAAGGAAAAGTTGGGGCGGCTGAGCGTAGCCGACGTTGCCGCGGATGTTGCGGACAGTTTCATCGATGTGCCCGTTGGCGACGGCCAGATCGAGCCAGCCGTCGAGATCGGCGTCGAAAAACGCACAGCCGAAGCCCAGCGTATTTCTCGAGGCGGCTCCGACGCCGGATTGCGAAGCCACATCCTGATAGACGAACTGGGTAGGATTGCTGTCCGTGCCGCCTGGCACATTACCGAGGGAGTTGTAAGCCCCGCGATACAGCCCGATCATTTCGTTATCGAAATTGGTGATGGCCACGCCGGGCGTGCCGGAGTTATCGAAATCGGCGGCGTCAACGCCCATGCCCGCGCGGGCTTTGCCTTCGGTGCTGAAAGCCAATTCGACCTCGACAGCCACGTCGCGAAACGTGCCGTCATGCAAGTTGCGATAGAGCTTGTTGGGCTGGGTATCGTTGGCGACCAGCAAATCGGGCCAGCCATCGCGATCGTAATCGAACATCGCCACTCCCAGCGATTTCGAGCTGCTATCGAAAATGCCGGACTTGGCGGTGACGTCTTCGAACGTTCCGTTCCCGCGATTGTGAAACAGCCAGCAAGTCTCGCCGCGATAGGCTTCGGGAGTGCAGTAGGACTTGTGCTTGCCGTCGAGGCTGCAGAAAACATCGTGCTCAGCGGACCATTTCACGTAGTTGCACACGAATAAATCGAGCAGGCCATCGCGATCGTAATCAAACCACAGCGCCGAGGTGCTCATGGCCTGGCGGGCGTCGAGGCCGCTGGCGCGGGTGACGTCGACAAACGCGCCTTTTCCGGTGTTGCGGAATAGCCGGTTCTGGCCCACGCAGGTGATCAGGATGTCGGGGAAGCCGTCGTTGTTGTAATCGCCGACGGCTACGCCCATGCCGTACACCTCAAGGGCGTCGAGACCCGCGGCGTGGGTAACGTCGGTGAAGCTGCCATTGCGATTGTTGCGATAGAGTTTCAGGGTGCTGGTTTGCTGCTTGTGGCTGGGCCAATCCATTCCGTTGACCAGCAAAATATCTTGCCAGCCATCGGCGTCGTAATCCAGAAATGCGCAGCCGGAGCCCAGCGTTTCCGGCAGCAGCTTGCCGCCGAACGCTCCATTGTTGTGGCGGAACTGGAGACCGGCGCCCTGGGTGACGTCGACGAACCGGAAAGATGGTTGCGGCGACGCGGGCTGCTGCTGGAGCAGGGCATCGAGTAAGGCGGCCTCGGAGCCCAGCGTCCAACGGGAAGCGAGCGCTGCACCCGCGACGCCATGAAAGAAAGAACGGCGATTCACGCGATATTTACCAGGCCATTGCGGATCGCGTAGACGACTAGCTCGGCGGTCTTGTGAATTCCCAGCGCGTCCATCAGATTGGCGCGGTGCACCGCTACGGTATTGGCGCTCAGGCCCAGGTCATCGGCGATTTCCTTGTTCGATTTACCGTCAACGATCAGTTGCAAGATTTCCAGTTCGCGCGGCGTGAGCGCGGAGGCGCGCTCGCCCTTCAACGCGTTCTGCCGGGCAAGCTGCGGAGCGAGCACCGTGTCTCCCGCGGCGACGTGGCGGATGGCGCTGGCCAGATCCACGTCGACGGCGTTCTTCAAAATATAGCCGCGCGCACCGGCGTCGAACGCCTGGCGGACCAGCGTTTCTTCGGAGTGCATGCTCAGGACCAGCACCGCGATGGACGGCGATTTCTCCAGAATGATACGGGTGGCGGCCAATCCGCTCATGCCCTGCAGCGCGCAGTCCATGACGATCACCTTGGGCTGGAACTCTTTCGCCAGGCGGACGGCGTCTTCGCCGGAGCTGGCTTCGCCCACTACGGTAAGATCCGGCTCGTCTTCAATGATGCGGCGGAATCCGGTACGCACCAGACTGTGGTCGTCTACCAGCAGTACTGAAATTTTCTCAGGCATTCGTTTCCTGTTTTTCGCCGAGCGCTTTGCGCGGAACTTGCAGGCGAATCCGCGTCCCGCCGCTTTCGGGTTTTTCCATTTCGATGCGGCCATCGAGCAATTCGGTACGTTCGCGCATGGCCACCAGGCCGATTCCGGGCTGCCCTGGAGTTACCACCAGGCCTTTGCCATGATCTTCAATTCTAAGCTCGAGAGCCTCGGGATGATAATGCAGCGCGACCTGCGCGTCGCGCACGCCGGAGTGCCGCGCGACGTTGTTCAGCGCCTCTTGCAGCACGCGATAGATGTGAATCCCGGCGCTGGGATCGACCGCAAATGGCTGGCCCGATTTTTCGTACTGAATTCGAATGTCGAGCTGCTTTTCGGCGGTGGCGATGTACCAATCGATGGTGCTCTCCAGTCCGATTTCCTCCAGCATCACCGGATGCAGCGATTGCGAAAGGCTGCGTACGTGTTCCAGCGTGGTTTGGGCGATGCCCTGAATTTCGTGCAGTTCCGAATGCACCGGCGAATCCGGCGGCCCGTGCCTGCCCACGCGTCCGAGCATGGACCCGACTGCCGTCAAGATCTGGCCGAATTCGTCATGAAGCTCCCGAGAAATGTATCGCAGAACCGATTCCTGGGTCGAGATCAGCTTCTGGGCGAGTTCGCTGCGCTGTTGGGAGAGAGAGGCGAGCTGCGCGAACAAACGGCGGTTCCAGATGATGGAGTACAGGCTGGTGAGGAGAATGGCGGCGAGCGTGGCGGAAAGGAAGAGATACACCTGCAACTGCACGCGATGGTAGATCCGGCTCACCTGCTGCGCGGCCTGATCCTCACTTTCGTTGTTCTGCACCAGCAGGCGGGAGACGGCGGTATTCAGCGAGGCGATCCGGGCCTGCAGCGAAAAGCGAATCTGATCGCGCGCGTCTTTGTCGTGGCCGTCGCGCTCGAGGGCAAACGTGCGGTCGACCGCGTCCCAGAACTGGCGGAACGATGCGGCTAGGATCTGGCGCTGCTCGGGCGTGGCGTGTGCGCCGCTGATGCGTTCTTCGATCTGCAGGGCATCGTCGAGGTCGGCATGAGTTCTGGCGAATTGAGCGGACCACGCGGTGAGGGGGTAGGGTTCGTCGTTGTCGAGCATGTCGCGCATGGCGAGGGCCAGCGAATTCAGATCGTTCTGAACCCGCAGGAGCTGCAAGGAGTCCTTGCGGTTGCGGTCGACCAGATTATTCTGCAGCGCGCGCAGCCCGGATATCTGATGGGTGATATACCACGAATAGGTGACCACCGCGGCAAGCGTGATGATCAGGCCGAGAAATAGAGCGGCGGTGGGTGACCTAGTAGCGGTGCGTTGCACGCACGAGAGAATACAACGAGCCGGGCGGTGTTGCTACCGCGCGGGAGAGGGCTTCCGCCGCCCGGAGTGGCGGCGCCGCGAGTGCGGCGCTACGCCGCGGTGTAGGCCCTCGAGATCAGCACGATCGCGAGAACGTAGAAAACGAACATCAGCGCCAGGTAAGCGCGCGCGGCGCGATTGGCACCGGCAAATTCCTTCCAAACCAATACGCCCCACAATGCCGCGACCATTGGCGCGGATTGTCCGATGGCGTAAGAGATTGCCACCCCCGAGAAACTTGCGGCGACCAGATTGAAGACCGTCCCCAGTCCCCAGATCGCTCCGCCGAGCAAGCCGAGCATGTGGCCACTGGGCGGGGCGGTGAAGAACCCGGAGAAGGCGACGGGTTCGCCCACCAGCGGCTTTTTCATGAAGTAGATGTTCCAAACAAAGCACGAAAGCAACGCGCCCAAGGTGAGGAAGACGGCGATGCTGTAGGGCCCAAGAGTGTGGCCGGCGGTCATGGCGCGAGTAACGAACGGCGCCCAAATGCCCATCAAGACGCCCGAGACGATGCACACCACGATGCTCTTTTTCGATGCACGTTTGCCGGAGGCCGCCAACTGTCCGTATGCCTTGCCGTCGAGAATCACGGCGACGAACGCGCAGGCCACGCCCGCGCCGAGCATCACGGCGTTGCCGCGCGGCTGGAGCAGGTAGCTGGTGGCTACGCCGACCACCAGGGCGATGCCGATGGAGATGGGAAAGGCAATCGCGAGTCCAGCCATGTCAATGGCCGCAACCAGCAGCAGGTTGGCGAGATTGAAGACCACGCCACCGAGCATGGCCGAGACGATGTTGGAAGAATCCGCGGAATGTACGTTATTCAGAAAGCTGTCGGCGTTGTGGCCGGTGCTTCCCATGGTGAGCGCCAGGACCAGCGAGATCAGAAAAATGCCGATGGCGTAGTCCCAATAGAAAAGCTCGAAACGGTAATTTTTTACGCCTTTGTACGTGTTGGCCCAAGATCCCCAGCAGAACGCGGTGGTGACCATCATGAACAGTGCGATATTGAAACTTTGTGGCGTGAACATAGCAGCCTTGCCTCCTGGGCAATGAAACTTTTTCCGGGCGCGGTCAGAAAGCCGGCGCGCCTTTTGGGCTCTTGGTGCGGATGAATTCGATTACTTGATCGAGCTTGGCCATGGCGCGCGCCCCCACTTTGGTGGTGCAGAGCGCGGCGCAGGCGTTGGCAAAGAGGCCGACTTTCCCCGGGTCCCAGTTCTGGAGCAAACCGTAGGAAAGCCCACCCATGAAGGCATCTCCCGCGCCGGTGGTGTCCACCACATCCGGAGTGAAGGCGGGGACGTGGGTGATTTGCTGGGGAGTGCAGATCAGGCAGCCCTCCGCACCCATGGTGATGGCAACGACTTTGGGCCCGAGCTTCAGTAGACCGGCGCCCATCTGCTCGAAATCGGTTTTCCCGGTCAGCTCGCGCGCCGCGGCCTTGCAGGGTTTCAGAACGTCGACATCCCGGAGGGAAGCGGCCAGATCGGCCTCGCTGCCGAGACCCGATTGCGCGAAAAAGCTGGGGGAAACGTCGAAGTCGAATATCACGCGGACCCCCGCTTCGCGCGCGATTTTCATCGCTTCGCTTACTGGGGGCAACTTGAGCTGTGACGCTTCGGTATGGAAATGCTTAGCCTGGCGGATGTGCGGAGCGAAGCGATTGCGGACGTTTTCGACGGTGATGCGTCCGGTGACATTGGGGAACATGTAGATGCAACGCTCGCCCTGGGCGTCGACGGGAATCCAGGTAAGACCGGAAAGCTCGCCGGGAACGACTTCGATTCCCGAAAGGTCCATGGCGTCTTCGGCGAAGGCCTGCTGAATGATGCGGCCGTTGCCGTCGTCGCCAATCAGGCCGAGCCAGCCCGTTTTGGCACCGAGACGCGCCACCTGGGTGAGATTGTTTGCGGTCACGCCGCCGGCATGAATTTCCAGGCGGTCGGCATTGATCTTTTCCTCCGGTCCGAGCAAACGAGGAACCAGGGCGAAGAAATCGACGGTGCAGCTGCCGATGCCGACGACTTCGGTGAGGGGAGGCATGATGATGGGTGTCCTTTCTTGAATCGTTTCAAAGTTCCGCTTCCGCCCTCTTCCTTCCGCTATTCTTCGAGGGCTCTATTCCACGGGTCTTGTTCGCGTCTGCAGCCAGTGCATTGTCTGCGCGTTCGCGCGGAAAGGCAACAGCAGGCCGGTCGCTCCTGGACGAACGGCCCTGAGGGCAGCGCACGTTTTTAATTCTCTGGCGCGAGAGTGTCAAGCGAAAAGCTCGCTCCCGCTGGGCGATCCGCGAATTTGCGGGCAACCCTGCGGTTGCAGTCAGTGCTGGATTGCGGCTGGGTGGTTGGCTTCGGGCGTCGGCCCGGCGAGCAAACTCGAGAACAGCGTGTAAAACTTCTCGCGGTCGAGATCCCGCTGCACTTCCACCAACTGCTCCCCCAGTCCCGGCTGACTTCCCGGAGCCCACACCAGCGTTTGGCCGTAGGACGCGCCCGGATCGGTGGAAACATCCATGTACAGCCGATCGCTCCTGGTGATGATCGAAGGATCGAGCCAGGCTGCCGCGGCGAGTTCGTCCCACAGAGTATTGGGTTCGGCGTATTTCACGGTGTATTGCGCGGCGGCGGACTTGCCCTTGGCGATTTCATCGATGAGCGCCTGAGTCATCTTGGTGGTAATGGAAATATCCACGGTGGTACAGACGATGCGCGGCCATTTCGAGTGGAACACCCGGCGGCTGGCCTCCGGATCGAACCACAGATTGAACTCGTGGCGCGGGGTATATTTGAATTCGGGATCGTCGGTGACCGGGCTGATGCTGCCGCCCATGAGGACCAGTTCCTTGGATAGCTCGGCGAACTGAGGATCGATGGTCAGCGCCAGAGCGAGGTCGGTCATCGGTCCGGCGGCGTAGATGGTCACTTGGTGCGGGTATTTGTGCACCATGCGGACCATGAAGTGGGCGGCGTCCTCGTCGGCGGCCTTGATGTGCGGAGCGCCCTCGGGCATCGGAGGAATGTCGTATGGTCCGTGCACCGGCTTGCCGAAATTCCACGCTCCCTGATAGATCAACTTGCCGTAGAGCGTCTCCCAGCGAGCGATGAATTCTTTGCTGTTCACCAGCGGAGTGACCGCGCCCGGGACCACCGGGATGTCGGTGCGTCCGATGATTTCCATCAGGCGCAGGGCGTGCTGGACCTCTTCATCGCGCCAGGCGTCGCCGGTGAGAACCGTAATCCCGAGCACCTCGGTGTGCGGCGATTGGATCAGGGTGAGAATCGCCTGCATATCCGTGCCGCCGGGGCCGGCGGCGTCCTGATCGATTATCACTTTTCGTTTTTCCTGCGCCGATGCAGTGAAGGCAAACATGGCAATCAGAAGGGCCGGCAAGATCCAACGCATTTTTGAAAAGATCATTCGATTCACCCGTATATAGAAAAACTCGTTCTTACGCTTTTCCCGTGGCGGGATCAATACATGATCGTTCGGGTCAGATGATGGGGCCAGAACGTGGTGTGATAGTGAGTCCAGAGCCGTGCATCGATCTGCGGAATGATCACCTGCAGGTCGTGCGGGCGCAGCTTGTTGATTTCCTCGCGCAGGAGCGCGGTGGCATACAGGGTATGGGCGCGAATTTCAATTTCCTGAGTGCTGTCGCGCGGAACCATCTGATAGGTGTTGATGGTCTTTTCGAGTGCCGGCGAATACGCCAGAATGTTCAATAAACGCAGCCCGGCGGGAACAATGTAATCGGCGAGGGCGGAAAGCTTTTCGGGATCTTCCAGCTTGAAGCCGCCAGTAGCGTGCAAGCTGGAGTACAGCATCCACACCCCGAGTTGCGCGAGCTTGTAGATTTTTATTTCGGCGCCGTCGTACTTGCTCACGTCGTTAAAGCGGGGAAATTCCGCCACCAGCTTATCGACCAGGCCTTTTCCGTTGTCGTAGCAGTGCGGCGACGCCGATTTCACGAAATTGGAAAACCGGCCGTCGTACTTCGAAGCCAGCACCGCACCCACCTGGTGAAGAATAGCCACGCGTTCATCGAGCAGAGGCATTTCGATATTGCCGCGGAACAGCCCGGCCAAATCCATTTTGGTGATCTTTGCCAGGTAGTTGCCGTCGAGGAAGGGGATGCCAGCGTCCATCGCGCGCTTGATGCACGCGAACATCGCGTCGGAATCCGACCAGTGTTGCCCGGCGTAATCGACCTGAAATTTCTGGTGGGACTTGAAATCAGTAAATGCGAAATCGATGCAATCGCCTACCATGCTGAAATCGATGGCCGTGGCCGGGTCTTTGCCGACGCCGAAGGGAAGCGAGAATTCGGGCATCGGCAAATCCTCGTAGCCCATCCAGCCGGCGACTTCGACGATCTTTTCGACGCGGGTATGAACGTCGCGGGAATTTTCGATTACTGGCGCCAGGCTGTCGAGCACCGGGCTGCCGATGGGTAGAGGCCAGCGAATGGAATTGTTCACGGGTTTATTCTGTCCTTCCCTAAAAGCGGCCGCCAGCAGAGGATTGGTTCCGGCGGCCGTCAACGTGGCTGCACTTCCCAGCGTTTTCAGGAAGCGTCGCCGCTCCTTGTTGGCGTGTTCCATGGGCTGATTACTTTCCTGCCAGCCGCGAAATTACCAGCTCGATAAAACGGTGGCTATCCACGCCCGTGGCTACCTGCACGTTAGCCTGGATCTTGTCGACCGCTTCAATCCACAAATGGCCGTCGTGCGGAACGTTGCGCTCCACTTCGTTGCTGCGGTTGGCGACCGTTTCGCCACGGCTGAATTCGCCGCGCGTTTCGACGTCCACGTGAAACGCCTCGGTTTTCAATATGGTCGAATCGATGGCCTGGCCGACCGCCAATGGATCGTACATTTCCGCCCCGGTGCCTCCGAATTGCAGTGAGCGATTAACGATGTATCCAAGGATGCCTACGGCGGCGTCGTTGACCGGTCCGTGGGTCTGGGCCAGTCTGGCGAGGTCCGCGGGAGTGAACAATGTCTTGTTGCCGACGTCGAGGCCGGCCATGGTCACCCGCCAGCCCGCTTGGAATACGATCTGCGCGGCTTCCGGATCGCCGTAAATATTCGCTTCCGCAGCCCCGTTTACGTTCCCTCCGGAGATCGATCCGCCCATCAGAATCACTTCCTTCACCAGCGACACGATTCCCGGGTCCTTCTGAATGGCCAAGGCGATATTAGTGAGCGGTCCGATCGGCACCAGGGTGATCTCGCCGGGAGCTGCGCGGACCAATTGGATAATCAGGTCAGGACCGAATCGTGCGTCGGCGTGGCACTTGCTGGCGGGCAACTCCACATTCCCGAGCCCATTGCGTCCATGCCAGAATTCGGCGGTAACCAGCTTCTGGAACAGGGGATGCTGCGCTCCACCCGCAATAGCCACATCGCAGCGGCCTGCCACCGACGCGAGCCGCAGCGCGTTTTCCAGTCCTTGCGCGGCGGTGACGTTCCCCGGCACCACGGTTAACGCCCGCACGTCCAATTCCGGTGATTCCAAGGCCAGCAGCAAGGCAACGGCGTCGTCCGTACCGGGATCGGTATCGATGATTACTTTTCGCGGCGGCGCGGCGTGCGCGGAAACCAATGCGAATGCCGCCAGGAGTTGAACCGATAGCAACTTAGCTGCAAAGCGCGGGACCCAGGTAATGGTCATGTTTTTTCGATTGTTCGGAGCGAAAAAGAAGAGTTGTTAAGAACTCGATGCGGCGCACCGGTAAGATGTCCGCGCGGATCGCGTCGAATCTGAACTTGCGCTCGAAATCGAAAACAGCGTAGCGTTCGCTCTCAAGCAAAGTCAAGACAAAAGCCGTCGCGCCGCGAAAGCTTAGGGAAAAGATAGAGGCGCCTAGGCGATCCGCCGCTGTACCGTACACCCACGCCAGCAAAAACAGAATCGCTCGGAAACCGGATTATGATCGGGCTCCGAGCGATCCACGTTGATGGCAAATCCATCGGGATGAGTCTGACAACCGTTGGCTAGTTTGCCTTCTTTTTCGCCGCCGGCTTTTTCGCAGGCGCTGCCGCCGGGTGCGGATTCCAGAATTCGGGATCCGACGTGACCCATTCTTCCGACGGATAGCTCATTCCGGCATCGACCGCGAATAAGTTGGTCTCGGCAGTGTCGATTGCTTCGCGTCCGAAATCTACGATCTTCTTATGGTTTTCTTCGCCGATAGCGTCCTTGTAGGCCTTGCCGTGGGCGTCGTCGGACTGGTCCTCTTCCAAGAGCGAGTGCATGGGAATCAAGACGACGTAGGTGCCAGCGGGCGCACCCTCGGCGACGTGATATACGGCGTAGTGCTCTTTGACTGCCGCCGTCTTGTGGGCTGCGGCGACCGTCTTTCGCAGTTCCTTGAACTCGTCGATGTGCCCCGGCTTCAGGTGCACCGTCGACACATCGAAGTAGCGGATACCCGGGATCGGAGCATCAATGTTGTAGCTCAGCTCCGGTTCCAGGGTCATGACCAAGGTACTCGTTCCCGACAGCATTTCTCCGTCCTTGGTGTTCAGCGCATCGAGCTCGTCGGACAGCGGCTTATTTTTTGCGACTGCGTTGTTGTCAGCTTCCCACGCTGCAAACGAATCGTACCCGATCAGAAATACCACGCGGTGCTCACCAGACAATGCAGTGGCGGCGATGTAATGCGTTCCCCACTTTGCTTTGGCGAACGCCTTGGGGATTGCCCCTTCGGTGCCTTGGTGCGAAGCTTCTTTGCCCGGCTTGACCACTTCGCGGTCGACCACCAGAATTTTCGGCGGGCCCATGGTGGTTTGCTGGGCACGAAGGGTTGACGCTTGTCCTGCTAAAACTATGGATAGAACGAACAATCCGGCCTGCAACTTTCTCATCATTTTTCTCCTCTTTAATTTTCATCGGTGGCACTCGCCGGGCTACGCGACGTTGAACCTCCGGATGTGAGTTGATGGCCTTGGCGCTGTGGAGGCGTGCGGGCGAGAACGCGGTGAGTGTATGCCGGGAATGAGAAAAGTCAACAAGTCTGGTCCCAAAATCTCGGAAGAACTGAGCTGGTATACAATGCGGTCGGGTTTGTGATCTCCACCGGAGAGATTCCCGTGAGAAATCCATTCGTAGGTACGGCGTGACTCCCACCGAGACCGTTTTGCAGTTTCTAGAACGCATCAACCAGCGCGACGCGGATAAGCTGGCCGAGTTGATGACCGAGGACCACGTGTTCATCGATTCGCTGGGCCACTCGGTAAATGGCCGCGAGCAGATGCGGAATGGGTGGCGGGGCTATTACGGATTTTGCCCCGACTACTGGGTGTCGCATGAGGAGATCCTTGAGAACGGAAATATGGTCGCGGTATTCGGTTCAGCAGGCGGCACTATCGCCGCGAACGGCAAGCTGCCCTCCGAGAATAAATGGCGGACTGCGGCCGCATGGCTAGCAGTGGTGGAAAATCACCTGGTAAAAGAATGGCGAGTTTATGCCGACAACAAGCCGGTGTACGACATCCTGGCGAGATCCAAACCTCACCCAGGACAGTAGACTCAACCGGCTCGCCCACAATTCCCTCAGGCCTACTGAGCGATCGTGCCTGGAAATCTGTGAGGTTACCGGCGAATTCGTGTTTATTTTTTGGCCACGGGCTGAAGCGATGCGCGGACCACGGAAAGTTTGCTGCCGGCCTGGGTGCGAAGAAAATAAAGCGAACCATCTTGAGTTGCACCGATCAGCGAGCCTACTTTGGTGATGGAGATAAGTTCCGAGGCGGCGTTCAGCGATGCGTCGTAGATTCGAAGGTTGTCGTAAAACTTAGCGAACTTGTCGGAATTGGTGATTTCTTCGGCGACGAATTGCCCGCTCGCCAGGCTAACCAGGTTGTGAAGGGCGGGCGACGCTTCCAGCCGCGGAATTGCCCCCGGCGTTTTATCGGTTTTGTTCGCCGACTTGAAATTTAGTTCTTTCCCATTCACGTCGAAAAACCGGAGATCGAGCCCGCCGGGGGCGTCATAGACGATGCGCTTGCCTGTGGCGTCCCACACCAGAATTCCCGAGCGGTCGGCGAAACCGTAGGATCTAACAATCTCGTGATCGCCAAAGGAGCGCAGTATTTTCCCTTCTTTGCTGATGATTACCAGGCTCAAGCGATTTTTTGGTTCGTAATTAATGCCGAAGATGGTTCCGTCCGGCGCGATCAATAGCCGTTGCAGCACTGCGTGCATCGAACTGGAGGAAATTTGTTTTAGCTTACCGTCCGCGGTCGGCTCGAATATCGAGAGCTTATGTTCCGCAGTGTACAGACGCCGCTGCGCGTCGCACGCGTAGCACTCCGGGTATCGCGGCAGGGGAATGGCGGTATCTGTGAGCAGAAGCTTGCCAGCTGGATCGAAAACCTTCAGCCCGCTGCCGCGGATTCCTACATAGAGCGTGCCGTCGGGGCACAGCGCCAGGCCGGGAGCGTTGTCTCCATTGACTACGCCCACGGGGAATTCCGCCTGCTGGGCCAGCGTGAAGCGCGCCAGAGGCGCGGCGGTCACCGGCGCAGGTGCGGGAGCAGGTGCGGGTTGCTGCAGTATGAAGTTGCCCGCCAGCAAAACGAAAAGAGCCGGTATCCCAAGATGCCTAGCGCTTACGTCAGCCATTATTTCTCCTCGATATCCCTACGCTGTTTTGGTGAAATGGTGAACCAGCAGCAAAGCGCCCATTCCCGCCGCCGGCAACATAGCTCGAAGCATACGGAATTTTTCACCGCTCACGTTGTAATCGATCATTTCCCAAAACGCGCCAACCACCGCGGCCGAGCTGACCAGAACTGTGAAAATCGCGCCGTCGGACTTGCTAGTGCCGGCGAGCATCACGGGGATCGTGCTTCCGCAGATCGCCAGGGTCACAACGATCATAATCGCGATCAGCGGGCCTTTGTTTGTCCAGCCGTTGGGTTCACCGGATAGGCCGAAATGGGTGGCAACGCGATCCGGCAATTCGTTCCACGAAGAGACGAACTTGGCCATGAGCGCGGCCGCACCGATCCACGGCAACGAGAGCAACGCTTTGAGCGGTATCAACTGAATCTCCCGATTCTTCATTTAATCACAGGGGCGCGCCGTGGGGGGCGTTAATCCCCTTTGAAAGCGGGCCTCGCGCCCAATTAGACAATGGTAACCGGGGTCGTCGGTGAGCTCGATCTACGGTAGTAGAAGTGAGCTGCCCGGCCGACATGTTATCGTAGGAATGGTTCGAATCGGTGGTGCGGCGGCCTCGCAGGGCTCCGTGCGCGGCATCGATCACTGGAGGAACCTTGCGCGTCTTGGTCACGGGCGGTGCAGGATACATCGGCAGCCACGCGGCGCGGGAACTGGTGCGCTGCGGTCATCAGGTGAGAGTTTTCGACAACCTGGTGAACGGCCATTCGTTCCTGTCCCGCGGTTTCGATTTCCTTCGGGGCGATCTGCGCGATGCCAAAGCGCTGGCGCAGGCTGTCGCAGGGGTGGATGCGGTCATGCACTTTGGCGCACTGGCCAGCGTCGGCGAATCGGTGGAGCATCCGCGGCGATACTTCCAGAATAACGTCGAGGGCACCCTGCAACTGCTGGACATCGCGCTCGACGCCGGAATTCAGAAATTCATTTTCTCCTCGACCGCTGCGGTTTACGGCAATCCCGAAGTCGTTCCCATTCGCGAGGACTCCCCGCGCGTTCCGATAAATCCGTACGGCGTGAGCAAACTGCTGGTTGAGAACGCGCTGGAGGCCTATAGCCGCGCTTACGGAGTCCGGTTCATCGCTTTTCGGTACTTCAATGCCGCGGGCGCCGATGCCAGCGGGGAAATTGGCGAAGTGCACGAGCCCGAGACTCACCTGATTCCGTCGCTGTTGCTGGCTGCCGCCGGCGCTCGCCCGGAGGTGAATATTTTCGGCGACGACTATCCCACCCCGGACGGCACCTGCATTCGCGATTACGTCCACGTTTCCGATCTGGTTTCTGCCCACGTCGGTGGCCTGGATTACCTGGCCGCGGGTGGAGAATCGACGGCTATGAACTTGGGGACGGAGAAGGGATTTTCGGTGCGCGAGGTGATCGTCACAACCGAGCGGGTCACTGGGATCACCCTGCGCAAGAAAGTCGTCCCCCGGCGCCCGGGCGACCCAGCGGTGCTATTAGCCGATCCATCCAGAGCCCGGCGATTGCTGCAGTGGACTCCGACCCGTTCGCTCGAAACGATGATCGAGAGCGCCTGGAAGTGGATGCAGTACTATCGGTCGCGGCCGGATTTATTCAAGCCGTCGCCCGCTGCGGCCAGCCCCCGGTAGCGCGCTGGAGCCGGTCCGTCTGCATCGTCCCCACACGACTCGTTCTCCGCCGCACTTGTCCACGAGTAGCCTCAGCACCACATTGCCGAAACTCGTTCTTGCCCAGTGTGTTACCCTACCCCCGTTCTCTATAACTGCACTGATATTCCTCAGGGGTAAGAGGGAGAACTGTGTCGCCTTCTGCGAGCGTATCCGAACGGCGTGCGTGGGCGGGGCTTGCTTTGGCGCTGTTGCTCCTGGCCATCGTTGGACTCGCACGCATGTGGACCACCATAAACCTCGTTTCCACTTATTCCTGGATTTCCCACACCCGCGAAGTGCAGACCACTCTCACCGCGATTCGAGCGGACATCAGCGCGGCGCAGAACGCGCAGCGCGGATACGTATTGGTGGGCGGACAAGGATACCTGGACAAGTACCGCGAAATGGTCGGCAGGATTCGACAGCATCTTGATGCCGCGCGCCAGCTCACCCGAGACAATGCCGAGCAGCAGGCCAATCTCACCGCTCTGGAGGCGGTGGTCGATCGCTACGAACAGTTGTGGAATCGCGCGATTGGAGCGACTGCGCTGAGTCTGGCCGATCCTGACTTCCAGAGACAGGTAGCTGCCGAAGCCGATGCGCCGGATCCGCAGGCCGCGGAAATCCTGGGGAAGCTCGAGCAAGAGGAAGCGACGCTGCTGGACCAACGTCAAAAGCGGGCGGAAATTCTCGCTCGCAGGACCGGTGTGGTCGCTTTGGTGGCGTTCCTGGTGGTGGTGATATTCCTGGTAGTGAATTTCGGCTGGCTGATGTCCGAGCTGAAGGACCGCATAAGAGCGGAACGTTCCTTGGCCGAGCGAGCAGCCGAGCTGGAGCAGAAGAACTCGCAGATACTGCAACAGGCCAGCGATCTGGAAGCTTCTAACCTAAGCTTGCGCGATCTTTCCTCGCGGCTGCTGCGGGTACAAGACGAAGAACGCCGGCGTGTGGCTCGCGAGCTGCACGACAGCACCGGCCAGGCCCTAGCGCTGCTTTCCATGAACGTTGCGGCTCTGCAACAGGAAGCCGATCGCCGTGATCCGGACCTCGGCAAGATGGTCGGGAGCGTCGAAGAATCGGTTCGCCAGCTTTCCGATGACGTCCGGACGATTTCTTACTTATTGCATCCACCGTTGCTCGACGAGATGGGGCTGCGGTCGGCGATCCGTTGGTTTGCCGAGGGTTTTTCCGAGCGCAGCAAGATCGAGGTCAACCTGAGCCAACTCTCCGATCCTGGGCGGTTATCTGCAGACCTGGAAACAGCCATCTTTCGCGTCGTCCAGGAATGCCTGACGAATATTCACCGCCATTCGGGCAGCTCCAAAGCCTCCATTCGCCTGGAGAAATGTTCGCAGGGAATCCTGCTGGAAGTGGCCGACGAGGGCAAGGGAATTCCCGCCGAGAAATTGGCGGGCGCCGGTTCGGGTGCGAGATTGGGGGTCGGGTTGCGCGGGATCGGCGAGCGCGTGAAGAGCTTCGGCGGGAACATCAACATCGGATCCACTCAGCAGGGAACGACAATAAAGGTGATCCTGCCAATCGTCGAGCGGGTGAAGTAATTTTCTGCTGATGAGCCTGCACGATGATCCTCGGCCGGATTTTGCAGCTTGGGCCGGCCGCCAGAATCGTTCAGGACCGCGTTCGATCCACGGTTAGCTGGTCGCCCACCTGAATTCTGGTTTGCAGTACCCTCAAGATCGCGTCGCGCGCCACAATCCCCACGATTCGTCCTTCTTCGAGCACCGGCATCTGGTTGATATCCCGCTCGCGCATCCGATTCAGGATTCCCAGAACAGACTCCGCCGGCGCGGCCCACTGAATTTCGTCTATTTTGCGCATAGCCGCCTGCACCGAGGTGTTGCTCCATTCCTCGCGCGGGCAGTCGCGCACCGCGTGCAGCGTTACCAATCCCACCGGCACGCCGTTGCCGGTGACGATATGGCATCGCCGGCCGGTGCGCAGCACTTCCTGGACGTAGTTTTCGAGTGACATGTCGCGCGGCACGGTGGGCACGTCCGGTGTCATGATGTCGGCCGCCCGCAATCCTGCCAAGGTCGATTGAATGGCCACTTGTGCGTAGGTTTCCTGCGCCGCCGTTCGCAAGAACCACCCGATAAACGCCAGCCACAAACCGTTTACCCAATTGCCGTTGAACGCCTGCCACACGCCAAAAAGTATCAGCAGGTAAGCCAGCAGTTGTCCGCTTCGCGAAGCGATCCGCGTGGCCTTGGCGAAATCCTTGGTGATGCCCCAGGCGATGGCACGCAGGATGCGCCCGCCGTCCAGCGGGAATCCCGGCGCCAGGTTGAACGTAGCCAGGCCCGCGTTAATTGTGCACAGCCATCCCGCGGCCGCTCCCAGCATTTCGTAGCGGCCCGAGTGGTGCGCTAGCAGATAGAAAACAGCCGAGAGAAAGTAGCTGGAAATGGGACCGGCAATGGCGATATTGAATTCCTGGCCGGCGGTAGCAGCTTCCCGCCCGATTCGCGCCAAACCGCCAAACACAAACAGCGTTATCGATACCACCGGAATTTTGTAACGTATCGCCACGACGCTGTGGGCCAGCTCGTGAAAAAGAACCGAAGCGAAAAACAAAAAGCTGGTGATCACACCGAGTGACCAATGTTGCGAGGGGTTCCATGCAGGGTGCTGAAAGTTGAACTGCGTTCGCAGCGATAGCGTGATCAGCGCGAAAATAATGAACCAACTCGAATGGACGTAAATCGGGATACCGAACACTCGCCCGATCCGAAATCCACCGTTCGGTGTCATGGTCCCGCGCTAACCCCCAGCGTCGAGTATAGCAAGTCTGGGTTGCGGGTCTGCGTTTCTGCACTTCGTGGGGGATGGGACACGAGGATTTTGCGCGGTCCTCGGTAAGTGCCCCCGAATCAACGAGCGGAGTGTGGCAGACGGCATGCTTTTCTCCAGTCTGTCCGAATCGCTCAGGGCGTCGCAAAAAATCAGTTGGCCCAGAGCGGCAGAAACCCGACGACGGTGCCAGAGGTAATTGGCTTCTGCGCGCCGAGAGGAGCAGCCATGACGGCGATATTGGATTTCGGAGCCGTGGGTGGGTTTATCGCAGGTTCCGTGTTGGTGGCGTGGGCGCTCGAGTGGTTCAGCCTGCTCGCCTTGATGAGTCTGATGCCCCTGCCAGTTCGCCCAGTGCCCAAAAACGTCTCGATAGCCGGGGTGTCCGGCAAACCGCCGGCGAAACGAACGCGCGAATTGCCGCCGAGGCAATGACGAGAGGTTCCGATGCACGATCTTCCATCGCAGCAAAACCGGATGGATTGCCTGCCGGCAAAAACCCTGCGGGCGGTGTCGCTTCTCTCCCAGCGGCGCCGCCCTGCCGGCGGCTACCTGAACGCCCCGCTCGGTGTGCTACGATGAACCGCCACGGACATCCGGCACATTTCGATGCGGTTTCTCCCTGCAGCCATCCCCATTCGGCAATCACTCCAACGCCAAATCGTCTTTCGCATCACGACGCTGCTCATTTTGTTGTCCGTGGGCGTTGCCCAGACCTCACGCGCCCAGCAGCCAACCCAACCAACGTCGCTTTGGGACAGTCCCGTGCGCGAATTGGTGTTTAAGCTTGCCGGCGCCGCGAGCTTGCGGGGCAATGGCGCCCTTGAAGTACAAAACATGTGTTCGCTGGACGCCTCAGCCGTGGCGCTGATCCAGCACAGCCTACTGGTTCAACTAAGCTCAAGAGGGTTTCGACTCATGTCATCCCCAGCCGATGGGAGTGGGACGCCCCCTCCACCGGCGATCGACGTTCGCGTCACCCTTTCCGAAAATCTCGCCGGTCTTATTTGGATCGCCGAACTGCGCAGCCCTAGCGGGAAGAAAATTGTCATGCTTCCAGTGGGTGTGCCGCCAGGAATTTCAGCCAGCGAGTCGCGCCCAGTTCCGTTGCTCGACCGCACGGTCATCTGGCGGCAGGCCGAGCCCATGCTCGATTTCGCGCTGGTAGGCGCGCCCCCGGAGAGTTCGGCGCAATTGATTGTGTTGTCGCCCGAACGCGTGGCTTTCTACAACCTACAACAGTCTAGTTGGCGCCTTGCGGCGTCCTCGGCCATCGAGCATGCTCATCCTTGGCCGCGCGACCTTCGTGGGCGCATCGAAGTAGACTCCGGGAAACTCGCGATATACATGCCGGGAATTTTCTGCAGCGGCACGCTGGGGACCGAACTAGGTCTGTACTGCGCGCCAGCAGACGACAAGATGTGGCCGGTTGATGGCAGTAATCTGGCCCATGGCAGCGTGAGCCATGGCGGCAGCCTTGCCAAGCTTGATCCCGCACGCAATTATTTTTTGGACTCGCTTCAATCCCCAAATGCCGGCGGCGCGAAATTCGCGCCATTCTATGCCGCGGCATTGCTAAGCGTCTATGACCTTCATCCGGTGATTCTCGCGGGCGTGGATTCGAGCGCCCAGCTCCACGAAGGCGGCGATGAAATCACCGCTCATTTTTCCGGTTGGGGCAGCGACATCGCCTCTCTCAACGACACCTGCGCCGCGACCTCCCCAGTGCTGGTCACCGGCGCCGGAGACGATACTTCGACTGACACGATCCAGATTTACCAGATTGCCGATCGTCAGGCGGTAGCCGCCAGCCAGCCTATTTCGTTCGCCGGTCCGGTCCGCACCTTGTGGGCGGCAAGCGACGGAAATTCGGCGCGTGCCATTTCGCAAAACCTGGAAACGGGAGCTTATGAAGCGTCGAGCATTTCAATTACTTGCGGTCGTTAGCATGGGATGTTGCGCGCTCACATTGCGCTCCGCGCGGCGTCCGCATTACGGGGGCACCCTGCGCGCTGAGGTCGGCGCAGCGGTGCTCTCGATCGATCCCGCCTTCCCCACCGATACCGCAGAGCAGAACAATGTCCGCGAAAAGCTTTTGGCTTTGATGTGCGACCGTCTGGTTACGCTTGAGGAGCACGGACAGCCTAAGCCCGCATTGGCGACATCCTGGCAAGCGGCGGCCGGTTATAAACTGTGGAGTTTCCGCTTGCGCCCAAACGTGATGGCGCAGGATGGCGCGCCGCTCACCGCCGACGACATCGTTTCAGTCCTCGAAGCCGCCAACCCACGTTGGCGGATCGCCGCGGCCACCAATCCAGACGGCTCCACAATGCTGAATATCGAACTCCCCGGCGCCGATCCGAGTCTGCCGGCGGAACTGGCGATGCCTCGCAATTTTGTTTTTCGCCGCAGCGCGAACGGCTCGCTCGTGGGTACGGGTCCGTTTCAAGTCAGTGCGTGGCAAGCCGGGCATCAAGCGGTGTTCAGCGCATTTGATGCGGCGTGGCAAGGTCGCCCGTTCGTCGACTCGATCGAGCTGAAGATGGGACGTGCGGTGCGCGACCGCTTGATCGACCTCGAAACGGGCAAAGCGGATTTCGTGGACGTGCCGCCGGACGAAGCGCGGCGCGCCGCCGACCGCGGTGCGCGGATCCGCGCGTCGCTGCCGGACGAACTTTTATCGCTCGAATTTAGCCGAGGTCCGCGCGCGGCGGAGGATCCCGCCTTCC
>Ga0302325_10000652_pt1 | contig 93355 bp, 64 predicted proteins | sample Palsa_T0_2_FD_201948 | JGI IMG/M metagenome (GOLD analysis project Ga0302325, IMG submission 201948) | Peat permafrost microbial communities from Stordalen Mire near Abisko, Sweden - Palsa_T0_2 | ecosystem: Environmental > Terrestrial > Soil > Palsa > Peat permafrost | place: Sweden: Abisko...
CGCTGGGGCGACGGCGTGCACAACGATCAAATCGCCAAGGTGATGGCGGCGCTGTATCTCACTCTGCGCGGCACGCCGATCATGTATTACGGCGAAGAAATTGGGATGGAGAATAACGATCCAAAGCGCCGCGAAGACGTCAAGGACCCCATCGGCAGGCTTGGCTGGCCCGTTGAGAAGGGGCGCGACGGCGAGCGCACGCCGATGCAGTGGAATCACGACGCGAACGCGGGATTCACGAAGGGTACGCCGTGGCTGCCGGTGCCGCCGAGCTACACGACGCATAACGTCGCCGACGAGCTGAAGGATCGAAATTCAATTTTGAATTTCTACAAGGCGCTGCTGGCGCTGCGGCATACGAATCCGGCGCTGCTTGAGGGAAGCTACACGGCTCTCAATGTGGATGATCCGGATATTATTTCGTACTTGCGGCGGTATAAGGACCACGCTGTGCTGGTGGTCATCAATATGTCATTGAATGCGCGATCGGCGAATTTTGATTTGTCGGCTCTCGGCCTCACAGCGCCGAACGCGAAGACTCTGGTTACGGATTTGAACTCGGCGCCAAAGGCGGGAAAACTCGGAATCGTCAACATGGAACCGCTATCGGTCTATATCGCGGAACTTTCGAAGTAATACGAGAAGCGATGCGACATCCAGATGCAGCTTAGCTCGCGGTGGCAAACGGATGGCGCTTGGGCAGGGCCATCGGCCACTGACCGTCGATTATTTAGGTGGATTGCAGCTCGGCGGATTTGCGGCGAGACGCTGCTCTAGCGTTTTTGCCACGCCGAGATCGGGATTGAATTCGAGGACGCGCCGGACGTAAGCGCGGGCTTCATCGAGCTTGCCTGCTGCGCAATAAGCAAATGCGATGTTCATGCCGATTTGGCTGGTTCCGGGCGAATTCTCGAATGCGCGTTTCCAGAGCGCGACTGCGGAGGTGAGATCACCTGCCTTCGCTTTGATGACGCCGAGATTCGTGGCTGCGTCGCGGGTGCTCGGATCGATTGCCAGCGCACGCTCGTAGCTTTCGCGCGCGAGATTGGGCGCGCCGCTTTGCTGCTCGGTGTATCCGAGTGCTGCCAGGAGAACGGCGTCGTTCGGTGTCTGCTCGACCGCTGCTTGCAGCAAACCTCTTGCTTTTGTTCGTTCCGCGTCAGTTCCGTTTGCGGCTATCGATTGCCAAGCGAGCGCGAGATCGCGCGCGTCGGCCGTGCCCGGCGGAAACGGGACCAGATCGCGCACGCGTGATTTTCCCAAATCCTCAAGCTGCATCTCAGGAACGCGCAGGATGCGGTGATCGGTCACTTGGGTGTGCGCGACATCCGAACTCGCGGCGCGCGCCATGTGGCATTGCGTGCAGTCACGCTGATTGGAGTGGTGTTTTTCAGCGAATGCATCGCCGTGGCACGCGACACACTTCGCGCGGTAATACTCGACTTTTTGCGCCGCGGCGGGCGTGGAGTGCGGGTCGTGGCAGGAGATGCACCACATTGCATCGCCAGTTTTCTTCTTGCACACACTTTGCGCCAGAGCTTGCACTTGGCTGAGCGCACCCATTCCGCGGCTGTCGTCATCGGTGTGAACAAAATACCGAATGAAATCGGTAAGGTTTTTGCCTGGCTCGAATTCATAGAGGTGGCGCCCGGGCTGCTCGATCGCGACGTTTCCTTCGAGATGGCACTGCATGCAGATTTGATCGCGGCGCACAGGAGAGAGTTTCGCGGGATTGACGATCGGACCGGAACTCGTGGCGTGGAGATTTCCGGCGCCATGGCAACGCTCGCACGTAATCCCGCTGTGCGCAAAAACGGGCGACGGATATTTATTCTGCGCGCCGGGAATCGGCGGCTGCAATCCGCTCGTGTGACAGGAGAGACAGCCGGGCAATGCCGGTAGGTTCATGGGCATTTCGCGGGCTTGCTGGTACGCGGGCGCCATATCCCAAACGCGGCGTTGGCCGTACCAATTGATGGGCGACTCGAAGAGAAATCCATCCACGGAAAATAGATAACTTCTGCCGCGGCCTCCCGAGCCGATGAAATAAAGAAGCTCTCGTTTCCCTTGAAGCATCGGATCGCCTGGACGCTCGAAGCTGAGCCAGACGCGGCCGTTCTCGGCGGAAACGCGATAATGAACTCCGGAGGGCTTGTGCTCGAAATCCTCTGCGATTACGCCCTGTGAAGCGGGGCCACTCGCGTTTGCCATCGCCGTGTGGCTGTAGGATTCGTATATGGATGCGTGGCATTTCGCGCAGGGCTCGCTGCCAATGTAAGCATCGGACCCGGTATGGGGGGCGGCATTTGAACCGTTAGGGATGCGGGTGGCAACGGCCGATCCTGGCGGAGTAGAAGATTGCGACTGCAACTTCCGCGGCGCAATGCAAATAACTAAGATCAATACCGCAAGGCCGCAAATGAGATTCTCGGATCGCGCAGCGCATGAGCGAATCGCCGGAAAAGGAGTTTGCATCATTTGTCAACTTGCGCGCGTTTGAATCTGAAGAGTGCGTCTTCGGTGCACACCGTCCACCGTTGTGGTGCTATCTTTACGAGAACCTCTGCCGATGAAACCCGGCTGAGGTGAAATACGTTTCAAGCATATCAGCAAATCGGAAACATCGATTCTCGCGAACAATTCGGGTAATGCGGCGAGCGGATGCGGAGCGAGCTTAGATAGATGATCTGGGCGCGGAGTCGCGCCGTCTCGCGCCGCGAGATTCGTTGAGGGCGTCTCGCCTCGGAAGGAATATTTTAGGTGCAACTGATCTTTCGCGCGGCGATCTTGGGATGGGCGCTCAGTCTCATAGCCGGCTTGGTTTGCTCCATGTTGTACTCCTACCGGCCTGCAGCGGAGCAGCCGAGATATTTCAAGCAATTGATCTGGCTCATTCGCATTGTTGTTCTCGCGCTGATGGCTGCAATCGTATATATGCTATCTGTCGACGATCAGCTTTTGATTGGCCTCGCATTCGTGGTTCTCACATTGGGCGGTGGTTTTTCCGTGCTGCGCTTAGCCTACGGCAGGGCTGTCCGCGTGAAAGCTGCACTCATGACTGATTCGGACGACCCTTTCGAGGTCGAACGTTTTCGACGAACGGCCGCATGGATGATTGACCTCGAAATAAAGGACGGCCACAGGCCACGCTAGGCATCGCTATCTGCGTTGAGTCGATCGCGGGATTCGGAGAACGCGGTTACATAAGTGCCTCACGTCTCGTCGCGACTGCGCCGCGCCGGGGACCCTTCGAAACTCAGGGCAGGCGTGAGCTACGAACTCACCAGATTGGAATTTGGCGCGCCCGCGTTATATTCTCGGACGGTGCAGCGCTCTCCGGGTCCTTCTCCGACGCCAGTTCTCTTCCTCGGCCTGATCATCACGCTTGTCGTGGTAGTGACGTATTCGATCTACGTCGAGCGCCAAATCGCGGGCCTGCGCGAATTGCAACATGACATCGCCGACCGCAACCGCAAAGATTCGCTCGAATTGCTTCGCATCCAGAACGATTTGAATTCGCTCGCGCTCGCCATGCGCGACATGCTCGACAACGACGAACCGTATCCATTAACGGCGTGGTCGGCGCAATTCGATCGCATTCACACGGATCTCGACGACGCCTTAACACTGGAAGAGAAAACGGCAGTGGCGCCACGCTCCTCGGACCAGCGGCAATACCTCGGAAGTTCCGTTCAGCAATTCTGGGACGCGGTGAATAGGACCTTTGCCCTCGCCAAAGACGGCAAGGCCGACGAGGCCCGCGCGCAGATTCGGCTTTCGCTTCAGGCGCGGCAGGAAGCCCTAAGCACGGCGGTCGCGCGGCTGCTTGTGGAAAACAACGAAAGCGAGGAACAGGCCGCCGAGCGCGTTGCGGAGATTTACAAACACGTTCAGCGCCAGGGCTACTTATTTTTGACCGCCACGCTCATCGCGATTTCACTCACGGGTCTTTACATGATCCGCTCCAACCGGCGATTGTTTGCCGAACTCGCATCGCTTTCAGAACAGCGCAGCGATCTGGCACAAAAATTGATCGCGACGCAGGAATCGACGTTGCGCCACATCTCACGCGAGCTGCACGACGAATTCGGCCAGATTCTTACGGCGGTCGGCGCCATGCTGGCTCGGGCCGAGCGGCATTCGCCGCCCGACTCGCCCCTGCGCACCGAGCTGCGTGAAGTCTCGGAAATCGCGCAATCCACGCTTGAAAACGTGCGCATGCTCTCGCAGGCGCTCCATCCCGTCATGCTCGAAGAATCGGGCCTTGAGAGCACGGTAAGCTGGTACATTCCGAGTATAGAAAAGCAGACCGGTCTCGTCATAGGCTACGAAAAATCGGGGCAGCCATTCGCGGTGGATGGGAGCGCGGGAATTCACATTTACCGCATTCTGCAGGAGGCGCTGAACAATGTCGCGCGGCATTCCGAAGCGCGCGAGGCGTGGGTGCGTCTGAAGTTCCAGCCCGATTCGCTCACGCTCGAAGTGGAAGATCACGGCAAAGGATTCAATTCTCAATCCGTGAGCCGGGGGATCGGCATGGTAGCGATGCGCGAGCGTGCCGAATTGCTCGGCGGGAGCATCGAATTCATCACGCCGCAAACGGGCGGCACGCTCGTTCGGTTGACTGTTCCTCAAGGAAGGGCGGAAACGAATGCCTAAAAAAATCTCCGTAATGCTGGTGGACGATCATAGTCTCGTCCGGCGCGGATTCCGGCTGATCATCGAGGACGAGCCCGATCTCGAAGTAGTCGGCGAGGCGGGAAACGGCGAAGAATCGATTCCACTTGCCCTTCGGCTTCGGCCGCGCGTGATCGTGATGGATTGTGCGCTGCCGGGAGTGAGCGGATTGGTGGCGACACAGAAGATTCTCGAAAGCGCTCCTGAAACGGCGATATTGATGCTCAGCATGCACTCGGAAGATACGCTTGTGCGGCAAGCGATGGCGGCTGGCGCTCGCGGCTACATCCTCAAGAATGCGATCGACCTCGAGCTGGTTGACGCCATCCGGCGCGTCGCGGCGGGCGAAAAGGTGCTCGCATCGCAATTGACGCGCGAGCCCGGGTTGAAGGGCGAGCGCGGCGCAAGCCTGACTCCGCGGGAATTGGAAGTCCTTCAACTCATCGTCAGCGGAAAATCAAACAAGGAAATCGCCAGCCAGCTCGAGCTCAGCGTCAATACGGTGGCCGTTCATCGCGCGAATATTATGGACACTCTCGGTATCCATAAGACGGCTGAGCTTGTTGTCTACGCAATTCGGCACGGCTTGGTAAGCGTTCCGTGAAGCGACGGTCTTTCCTGCTCGGCATGGCTGGCGCCGCGTCGGCCTCCGCGATCCGGGCCGCCGGTATTGGGCCGTTTGTATCGCGCGCATTTGCCGCCCCTGCGCCGAATCTTGGTTTTCATCTCACGGATGCGACCGCGCGCGCCGGCATCGAGTTTCATCACAATAGCGGCGCCTTTGGCGGCAAGATGCTGCCGGAAACCATGGGCTCAGGTTGCGCATTTCTCGATTACGACGCCGATGGCTGGCAGGACATCTTGCTCGTGAACGGCATGGACTGGCCGGCCCACAAACGCGAGCGAACCACGCTGAAGCTTTATCGCAACAATCGCGACGGCACATTTTCAGATGTGACGCGCAGCGCCGGCCTCGACGTTGAGATGTACGGGCTGGGAGTCGCCGCCGGCGATTACAACAACGACGGATTCCCCGACATCCTGTTAACTTGCGTCGGCCAGAATCATCTCTTCAAGAACACGGGCAAAGGCGCATTCGTGGACGTTACGCGCGCAAGCGCACTCGCCGGTCGCGAAGGTTTTAGCACCTCCGCCCTCTGGTTCGATTACGATCGCGACGGTCTCCTCGATCTCTTTGTCTGCAATTACGTGAAATGGTCGCCGGAGCACGACGTTTTTTGCAGCCTGGACGGCAAGCACAAATCGTATTGCACACCGGAAGCGTATCGCGGCGAGACCTGCTGGCTCTTCCACAATCGCGGCGACGGCACATTCGAAGACGTGACCGCGAAGAGTGGCATTTTCGACAGTAGCTCGAAGTCTCTTGGCGTCGCCATGTTCGATTACGATCGGGACGGTTGGCCGGACATCATCGTCGCGAACGACACGCAGCCCAACAAACTCTACAGGAATCAGCGCGACGGCACGTTCAAAGAAGTCGCCGTCGAAGCCGGGATCGCCTTCAGCAGCGAGGGCAAGGCGCGCGCGGGAATGGGCGTGGATGTGGCGGACTTCGATAACTCCGGCGCGCCCGGAATCGCCATCACAAATTTCGACAACGAAATGATGGGCCTATACCACGCGAGCGGAAAAGGCACATTCGACGACATTGCCACCCGCGCCGGCATTGGCTTACCGTCAAAAAGCACTCTTGGCTTTGGCTGCGCCTTCGCCGATATGGATCTCGATGGATTTGTCGATCTCATCGTCGCAAATGGACACATTGACGAAACGGTGCGCAATATTCGCGGCAACGTCGGCTACGCGCAACCGCCGCATCTTTTCCTGAACGATGGAAAGGGTGCATTTCACGACGTGGCGGCGGAGGCAGGCGGCGGATTCGAGCAGCCGAAAGTCGGACGAGGTTTGGCGTACGGAGATTTTGACCGCGACGGCAATCTCGATCTGCTGTTGACGACGAACAACGGCCCGGCCTATTTGTTCCGCAACGAACAACTCGGCGGCAATCGCAGCATTCGCTTGCATCTCACCGGAACGAAATCGAACCGCGATGCTATCGGCGCGAGCGTACGTGTCGAATATAACGGCACCGGCCAATCGCGCGTCGTGAAGGGCGGCTCGAGCTACCTGTCGCAATCGGAATTGCCGGTGACCTTCGGCGTAGGAAAGCGCGATTCAGTGGATCGAATCGTAATTCAATGGCCCAGCGGGCGAGTGGAAGACTTCAAAAGCATCGCGGCTGGACGCGCCTACCGGTGCATTGAATCGCAAGGAATGGAGCCGCTCTCGCGTTGATAGTATTTTTGCATTATTGCGCCGCAGGATATTCGCGACTAAATTGCCGCCAATCAATAACCCTAGCATAGCTGTTAAACGATTCGAGTTAGGACTCCCGGAAACACGCCCAAGTCCGGGAGTCCGCATTTGGAGCCAGGGAAATCTGGCGGTTTTGCTTTCGACCGAAGTCACAGAAACACGTCTGACTCAAACAGGGAGAATCATTCGATGCGATTGAAAATCATGTTTGGCGCAGTGGTCCTGTCGATCGCGCTCTTCGCGGCTCTCAGCCCAGCCGCGGAAAAGACGGTCACCGTAAAAGGCTACGTCATCGATTCTGCATGCACCTTCACGAAGAATCTCGGAAAGCCGATCAGCAAGGAATGCGCGACAAATTGCGCGAATGCTGGATCGATGCTCGTCATTCTCGCGGACGATGGCACCATCTATTGGCCGATCGCCGATTCGATGCCGGCAACCGGACAGAATTCCAAATTGCTGCCATTCGCGGCCCAAAAAGTCAACGTGACCGGCAAAGTGTACGAGCGCGGCGGATCCAAAGCTATTGTGATCGAGCACATCGAGCCGCAAGCCGCTTCGAAATAGCGGGGTGCCCGTATATTTGGAGAAGAACACGCGCTGGTAGCGCGTCTCGAACATTATGGCGACCAAGAAGCGCCGCAAAGCGCCAAACATACGTTCCAAGGACTCTGCTCAGCCGAAGTATCCTACGCCAAAACTCATGATTATCGAGGACGCCGAAGCGAAGGGCGATGTCGCCGCGGCTTACGATTTCTGGCGCGGATCTTCAGGCCGGCATCAAGTGCCCGGTATCATCAAATGCTTCGGCGCGCGGCCTGACTTTCTACGACAAGTCGTCCAATTTTCGAACACTGTTCACTTCTCGGAAGGGCATCTCATTCGGCGGCACAAGGAGATGATCGCCAGCTACGTCTCCTTCCTGAATAAATGCCCGTATTGACTGGACAGCCACGCACACTTCCTGCGTGTTCAGGGAGCCTCCGACAAATGCGTTGCAGCGATTCTGGAGGGCAAGCTCGGTGAAGCGGGGCTAACGCGGGCGGAGCGCGCATTGATGGATTACGTCGAACTTGTGACGCGCGCTGCTTATCGAACGACTACTGCGGATGTCCAGAAGCTCAGAGATGCGGGTTGGAGAGACGAGCAGATTGCCGAAGCCGTCTATGTCACGGCGCTCTTTGCATTTTTCAACCGGGTTGCAGACGCTTTCGGTGTGCCGCCGCAGGACTACCTGATCACTGGGAAGCTAACGCCCTAGTCAAACTTTCGCTTTCGTCAGTTCTTCGAGGAAACGGCGAACATCCGCGGTTGTCTCGACGTAGAACCTCGCGGCCGTGTGACGGCGTTTTCCGACCGCAACCGAGATGCCACGCATGCGGGCAAATACATATTCATCGGGGACGTCGTCACCGATGTAAACCAGCAACGACTTTGCTCGATCCTCAAGGGCCAGAAGGAGACGGATGGCCGTCCATTTGTCCACACCCGGCCCCGGCAGAATTTCCCAAACCTTTTTGCCGGTGATCAAATGCAGGCGGCGGTTTTTCTTAACCGTTTCTTGAATCACCGTCCGAGCGCGCTTTGCATCGCGACGCGTCGCGTTGCGGTAGTGAATGGCGATTCCGGCTTCTTTCGTCTCGACGCGTATCCCGCCCAAGTCCTTCAGGCGCAGCCTGAGTGTCCGGTTGATGGACGGGAGCAGAGCTTCCTCCGCGCGGTTCATCAGCGTGACCGGACGGCCGTTGGTTGTCTGGAAGGAATAACCGTGGCACCCGACGTAGCATACGCCGTCGAGGCCGACGCGCTTGCGCACATCCGGAAGGCTGCGGCCGCTCACGATTCCAACCAGCACGTCTTTCGCGACGAGTTGAGCCAACGCGGCGCGCACGTGCGCGCTCAGCCTCACTTGTTCAGGTTGCGATCGAATTGCGGCGAGAGTGCCGTCGAAGTCCGACATCACTACGAGGCTGGTGGCTTCGCAGAGCGCGGCCTCAATTTCGTCCCATGCCGCAAACAGCGGACGCGGACTTCCAAACTTGCGTCTCGCGTTGATGGGTACCACCCGCCGGGCGGAGGGTCCCGCCAGGGCCTTTTTACGGCTTAATTCGACTATATTGCCACGGCGTGAATTTGAACCGCTCATGCCCCAATTTGCTCCGCCGGTTTTTCCAACCGGATTTCCGCCAGCGCCGAAAGAAGATTGCCGGCCCAACGAAAGACGTTGTGCTCCCGCACGACGCGCCGCATGTGGGCCATCCGGGTTTCCTGCTCTTCGGTGCTCATTTTCAGGGCCGTGAGGATCGCTGACGCGACTTGCGCGACGTCGTACGGATTGACGATCAGCGCGTCCGAAAGCTCCCTAGCCGCGCCGGTAAACGCGCTCAAAATTAGCGCGCCACGGTCGTCGTCGCGCGCGGCAATGTATTCTTTGGCGACGAGATTCATTCCGTCGTGCAGCGAGGTTACGAGGCAAACGTCCGCCGCGCGATAGAAACGTTCGATCTCTTCATGACTGTGATGCCGCTCGAGCAGGATGATCGGTTTGGATTTCTCGGACTTGAATTTATTGTTGATTCTTTGCGCTTCGCTGCGGACTTCCTCGAGAAACTCGCTGTAGCGGCGAATGTTGGTGCGGCTTGGAGCGCCGACTTGCACGAAGCTGAACTCGCCGCGGTAACTGGGATTTTCATCGAGGAAGCGCTCAATCGCCCAAAAGCGCTCGAGGATGCCTTTGGTATAGTCCACGCGGTCGACGCCGATTCCGATAAAGCGTGAGTTGATACCGAGTTCGTCCATCACTTTCCATCGCTGTTCAGCGCGCTCGCGCCGCGAGGGCGACTCAGGCTTCGCCTCAGTAAATGCTACGCTGATGGGGAACGGCCGGACGAGCGTCGTGTGACCTTGGCGCTTAACAACAAACCTCTCCCGATCGGTCATTGATTCGAGGGCGCGATCCACCGTCTCGAGAAAGTTGTTGCAGTGCGCCTGAATGTGAAAGCCGATCAAATCGGCGGCCAGCAGGCCCTCGAGGAGTTCACGCTGCCAGGGGCAAATTCGAAACGCCTCCGAGTTGGGCCAGGGAATGTGCCAGAAGATGGCAACGCGCGCGTCGGGCCGCTGTTCCTTGATGAGGCGCGGCAAAAGCGCGAAGTGATAGTCCTGCACGAGAACGATGGGCGATTCCGTGCCGGCCATTTCCTCGCAGAGAGCTTTCGCGAACTTCTCGTTCACGCGCTGGTACTGCTCCCAATCTGCGGGGCGGAAGAGTGGCCGGGTGTGCGCGATGTGGCAGAGCGGCCACAAGCCTTCGTTCGCGAAGCCGGAATAGTAGCCGTCGTCCTCTTCTTTCGTAAGCCAGACGCGGCGCAGGGTGTATCGCGGATTTTCCGGAGGAACGCGCAGCCGGTCGAATTTGTCTACCGTCTCGAAGTCGGCGTTGCCCGATCCATGCGCGATCCACGTACCGTCGCACGCGAGAACGACAGGCTCAAGGGCAGTCACCACGCCGCTTGCGGGCACAATTACTTGAATCGAATTGTCTTTCCACACGTGCATATAAGGTTCGCGATTCGAAACCACGAATAGCGAGGCCGCTTGCAGCTTGCTGCGCACGCTGACGTGCAGCCGCTCGGCCGTCCACGTGGATTCTCCCGCCTCGCGCAGCCGCGCCTCTGTACCAGCGGCAGCGATTGCCGCATCAAGGCTTTCCGCCATTTGGGCGGCCTCGTGCGTCAGGGGCTCGAGCAGGCTCGATCCCGCGGGAGGAGCCTGCGCGGAAGCTTTGCCCTGCCTGAGCGACCGCATCCATCCCGCGATTTGAGTGATCGTGTCTTTGAAGACCCAACGAACCAGCAGTAATGCCAGCAACGCGATGAGCAGGGTTTGAAGGGCGGCGTGAACCAGGGTGTCGCGCCACATCCGATGGGTCGCCGTTTGGATGTAGCTCGCATTCGTCAGGAAGACGAGTGTCCCGTTTGTCTCGTCGTTCGCTTGCAGCGGCAGCGCGTAGGAATGAAACAGGGCATCGCCGGAGTCGAAGAATTGGTGGCAGCCTGTGGGCTTGGTGCACTGCGTCGCGGCGTCGCGCATCCGCTCGCGCAACGACGCGTCCAGCCCCGACCCCGCGGCGAGCAAGTTTCCGGTCGTGTCAAAAACGGCGATTCCGTCAAGATGGTCCCGGTGGACCACCCGCTCAATCGAGCGGCGAAGGCTGGCATTCGCGTGAGTGGCGACCTCGCCCTCGACCGTTTCGTCCATGCTATCGCCGAGCGCCTCGACGCGGCGCTCGAGATCGCGACGCAGCGAACGATCCTGCGTGCGAACCTGATACGCGGCGAATATCAGGGAGATTGCCGCGACGCTGGCGATCAGCGGCGTCACCAGCCTTAGGCTGACGCGAACTAGCGATTTGTGATCGTTTTCAGCCATCTCGACACAAGAACTTCTAAAGTGGACGGGGACTCGCGCCGATTTACATTTGGGTACCGCGTCACGAATCCCGTTCGCGCGCGAAGGAATCTTCGCTCTGCGTCGCTCGCCGGCGCAGTGATCTACGTCTTAGAGGGCCAGGGACTTCCATAATACCGAAGCGGGCATGGTGCGGCAACCGATTCGCGCAGCTTGATTTACGGCAGAGTTCGCATTTCGCGCAGGCCTGGCTTATCGCGGATGTGGTTTAGTGCTCGGAGATCTGAAAATCAACTGAGGCGTGTCCGTTCGCCGGCACGCTTACTTTCTTCTGCCATGTAACCGGGTCAGTAAAGTAGTAACGTTTCGTCTTGGTTTGGGTGCCGACATCCAGCACGGGCTCTTCCCGCGCAACTTTCCAGCCTTCGTGCCAGGCTACGATTTCGTAATCGCCCGGCGGCACACCGGTGATCTTGAATTCACCTCGATCGTCGGTAACCGCGTAATAGGGATCCGGCACAACCATGACGACCCCGTTCATCCAGATGTGTCCGGCATTGCATTTCAGATCAACTGTGCCGCCTTTGTGCATTGTCCGCGTGAGCGTTACATCCGTCATCGGAAATGGAAGGTTGTAATCAGCCGCACCGACCATATGGACCGTGTGCAGAATCGGATCGCTGCTCTTGATCGCAAGGTCCCCACCTACCGCGACCAGAGTGATGTGCGGTAGATATCGGCACTGCTTTTGGTCAAGATGCCTGCGCGAATCGGGTAGGTCCCAGGCCTTTCCTGCGGCGATTCCCTTAAGGTAGACAACCGTGTTCTCGACTCCACCGTCTGCACCAATTTCGAGGCGCCCCAGGTCGCGCGTCCCAGCGTGCTCCGGATCGCATGTCGCCGTATCCTTGGTGATCGGAAGCGTAATAGGCTTCGGGCGCTCTCCGGACCACTTGACTACGCCCGAAATTGTTCCTCCGTCCGGCACGCTGATGACTTGATACGAATTCTGAGCGGATGCCGGAATGGCCATCGCGAAACCCGCCAGTAGCGCCGCTTCAATAAACAGTCCGCCCAACCGCATCTTTCTTCTCCTCAATCTCCGGGAATCTCTGTGGTTTACCGGTGCCTCAATCGCGCGCATTCGCGAGGTCATAAGGAGGCCGAAGCGCTGGCTTCCTTTTTGCCGTTTGTTCGTCGCTGGTTCCGTGCTTGGGCTTGTAGTTGAGTTGGAGAGTGCGTAGGTAGTGCACCAGATCCCATGCCTGATCGGATTTCAAATAATCGGCGAAAGACGGCATCGGCGTGCCGTCGAGCCCGGTCATGAAAATGCGGTAGAGGTCCTCGTTTGAATTGCCGCATTTGAATCGCGTTCTCTCGACGAAGTTATATGGAACGATGGGATAGTCTTTATTGTCTCGGAGCGTTGCCGCCGACGGTCCGTCTCCCACACCCGTCGCTCCGTGGCATTGGTTGCATTTCAGCGTTTCTTGATACAAGACTTCACCGCGCTTCACACTTTCCGGTGTGTCCGGAGTTTCAGGAGGAATCGCCACGGGAGCGTCGGGCTTCTCATCCTTGAACCGTGGAGAGAAAGTCTTGATGTAAGCTACGAAATCGGCGCGCTGCTGATCTGTGAGAGGACTCCACGCCGGCATTCCTGTCGTGTCTACGCCGCGCTTGATAGTCTGGAATAGGTCGACGTCCAGGGGAATGCTGCCCGTCGGCGTAGAGCGGCACTTGAACGTGCCAAGAGTAAAGTCCCGCGGTTTCGGGTCAAGATAAGGCGCGTTCTCTCCCTGCCCATCACCCTTCGGTCCATGACAACCGATGCAGTAGCGACGGTAGTAGTCCTTGCCCTTCTTTGCGTTGCCCGTCAAATTCCCGATGTGGCTGTCCTGAGCAAAAGCGCTGGCCGTTGTAAATAAAAGGAGTCCGCTGAACGCCAGGGTCATCGCGATTTGGAATGTCCTTTTCATAGTTCGTATTTGCCTTGAAGACACGCCTCGAGAGGCGAGCGCATTGCGTGTCATGGATGTTGGCGCTATCGCCGGGACACAGGCCCCGAGTTTTCGAACCGAATTGCGAGAAACTCTGTCCACCGTCTAAACCTGGTAATGGAATTTTTCGAGGGCCCCTAAGTTCAATTTACAACCTGCACGAAAATCAGCAAGTCAGCGTGGAACTCCTGTTTCCAGACGAGCACAGCACGAGAGGACAGGTAACCTTTACGATATATATCTTAAGAGTTACAGACAATGTAGGTGATCCGGGGGTCTCTGCGAATCAGACCGGCATGTATTCGCATGCTTCCCAATCTCGCAGCCAACCCGCCGGGAAACTCGTAATGGCATCTTGCCGTCAGAAGTGAATTACTCGCGCCAGAAATCCGGCCAGCGCTCCGCCAGCCAGCGGCCCGACGATCGGAATCATCGCGTAGCTCCAATCCGAGCCGCCCTTCCCGGCGATCGGCAGCGCCGCGTGCGCCAACCGGGGGCCCAAGTCACGAGCCGGATTAATTGCATAACCAGTGGTTCCGCCGAGCGAAAGACCAATTCCCCAGACGAGCGCGGCAACCAAATATGGCCCAAGCCCGGCAGAGATGCCGTTGCCCGCGACCGCCTTCGAAAAAATGGCTTCGACCACGAATACGAGAACAAAAGTTCCGACGATTTCACTTAAAACGTTCGTCGCCGCATTTCTTATTGCCGGCGCGGTGCAGAAGCATCCTCTCTTGAGATTCACGTCAGGCGTCTCCTTCCAATGCGGAAAATAGTGCAGCCATACGAGCGTGGCGCCGGCAAACGCGCCCAGCAACTGCGCCGAGGCGTAGGGCAGAACTTTTTCGAAATTGCCGGACGAAAACGCAAAGCCAAGCGTTACGGCCGGATTCAAATGCGCGTCGCGGCTACCGCACGCGATCGCCGTAAACACTCCCGCCATCACGGCAAACGCCCAGCCCGCAGTGATGACGATCCAGCCCGAGCCTTCCGCATACGAGCGTTTCAGCAGCACGCCCGCCACAACTCCATTGCCGAGCAAAATCAAAACGAACGTGCCCATGAATTCTCCCAGCCACGGAGATGCCATCGGGACTCCTTTGCGAAGTGAATTGCTATACGAGGGACACAGGTTCCGTTATTTGCTCAATCAATCCAATCGTGAGACTTCGTCACCGCGCGCTTCCACATCCTGTAAAGCTCAGCTCGTTTCTCCGCGGGCATGTTCGGCGTCCATGTCTGATCCACGGCCCAATTAGCGCGTAGTTCGTCGAGATCGCGGAAGTAGCCCACCGCGAGTCCAGCTGTGTAGGCCGCACCGAGCGCGGTCGTTTCTTTCACCGCAGGCCTCACGACCGGCCGGCCTAAAATGTCCGACTGAAATTGCATGAGCAAATCGTTCTCAACCATCCCGCCATCCACCCGCAGCACGTCGAGTTGGATACGCGAATCTTTTTCCATTGCTTCGAGAACTTCGAGAGTTTGAAACGCGGTGGCTTCGAGCGCCGCTCGCGCCATGTGTCCTTTATTCGCGTAGCGGGTCAATCCCGCAATCACGCCCCGCGCGTTGCTTTTCCAATGCGGCGCATAGAGCCCTGAGAATGCTGGGACGAAATAAACACCGCCATTGTCTTTCACCGTGCGCGCAAGCACTTCAACATCGGAGCTCGCCGAGATGAGGCCAAGATTGTCGCGCAGCCATTGAACCAGCGCACCGGCGATTGCCACGCTGCCTTCGAGCGCATACCGCGCCGGCTGCTTCCCCAACTTGTAGGCGACGGTTGTCAGCAATCCATGCTCCGATTGCACGGCTCTTTCGCCCGTGTTCATTAGCATGAAACAGCCCGTGCCGTAGGTGTTCTTCGCCTCGCCCGCGTCGAAGCAAGTTTGCCCGACGAGGGCCGCTTGCTGATCGCCGAGAATCCCAGCGATGGCAACGCCAGCCAGGGCTCCCTCCTGCACGTGTCCATAGATTTCGCTGCTTGAGCGGATCTCAGGCAGCATCGTCCCGGGAATGCCGAACGCGTTCAAAATCTCGCGATCCCACGCGAGCGTTTCGAGGTTCATCAACTGCGTGCGGCTCGCGTTGGTGACATCCGTTGCGTGAATCCCGCCGCGAATCCCGCCAGTCAAATTCCAGAGCATATACGTGTCAATGTTTCCGAAAATAATTTCGCCGGACTCGGCCAGCTTTCGAACTCCCGGGACATGATTCAGAATCCAGCGGATTTTCAGCGCGCTGAAATACGTGGAAAGCGGCAGGCCCGTTTGCGCCCGAAAGCGATCCTGCCCGCCATCGCGCGAAAATTCCTCGACGGCATCGCCGACGCGCGTGTCCTGCCAGACGATCGCGTTCCCAACCGGCTTGCCCGTCTTGCGATTCCAAACGACCGTCGTCTCTCGTTGGTTTGTGATTCCGACAGCAGCTAGATCGCCAGCCTGCAGCGACCGCTGTTTCATGGCTCCGGCGATCACTTCCTGCGTGTTTCGCCAGATTTCTTCCGGGTCGTGTTCGACCCAGCCGGCCTTCGGATAGATTTGCTCGTGCTCTTTTTGTGCGACGGCGACGATTCGGCCGGTGCGATCGAACACGATAAATCTCGTGCTCGTCGTGCCTTGATCGATGGCGCCAATGTAGCTTGCGTTGCTATTCGCCATGATTGATGAATGTGTTTGCTTCTCGCGTGCTGCAGCGACTCTAATCCGACCAATGCTGCGGCGTTCGATCCCAGCGTTGCGGCTTGAGCGCTTCGAGGAGGCTCGCATCAAGCGGCCCGGCATCGCTCGTGGCAAGATTTTCTTTGACGTGCCGCGGCCTGCGCATCCCGGCGATCGTCGTGCTCACATCGGGGTTCGACAGAATGAAGCGCAGCGCGAGTTCCGGCATGGTCATCGATGCCGGCAGAATTCGCTTCAATATCTCCACGCGACCGACCGTCCTCGAAAGATTTTCCGGCCCGAAGTATCCCGAGCGCCAATCGTTTGCAGGAAACGTCGTCGTCGCCGTCAGTTTTCCGCCGAGGCTGCCTTCATCGAGCGGAACTCGCGCGATCACTCCGATGTTGAGCGCGCGGCACACCGGAAAAAGATGGTCTTCGGGCGCCTGATCGAAAATGTTGTAGATCACTTGCACGGCGTCCACGAGCCCCGTCTGCAGCGCTTTGATTCCGTTGTCTGGCTCCCAACGGTTCAAGCTCAAACCGAAATATCGGATCAGGCCGTCGCTTTTTAGCTTTTGGATCGTATCGCGGAATTCCGGCTCGTTGGTCCAGCTATCGTCCCAAACATGAAATTGCAGCAGGTCGATCGCATCCGTTCCAAGTTTTTCGCGGATGAGCGAAGTGTGCTCGAGGACGTGCGCGGCCGGAAACACTTCCGCGTATTTATATTTGGGCAAGGCGGGCCATTTCCCGTTGAGTGGAGGAATTTTCGAGGCGGCGTACAGCCGCTTGCCGCGATTTTTTACGAGAATTTGGCCGAGTAGCTCATCGCTTTTCCCGTTGCCGTAAGCCCACGCCGTGTCGAAAAAATTGCAGCCGAGATCAACGGCCATTTGCATGGCCTCGAGCGATTCCTGATCCTCAGAGCCGCTCCAACCGCTCATTCCCCAAAGCCCGTAACCGATTTCGCTGACGTCGAACCCGGTGCGCCCAAGCCTGCGATATTTCATGGATTTCCTCGCGAGTAGTGAATTCCGAACTCTTTGCCTGAAACTCGTTTGCCTGATGGAACCAGGATTGGGACAGCGCGTCTGTGCGCCACGGCGCGTTCGAGCAGGGGTTATATCACAGGCGTCGCGATGGCACGCGAGGCATTTCTCGTTGGCGGTCTCGTTCGGATGTTTGGTATTTGCGTGCGGCTCGAAATTAACGTGCAGTGCTGAATGCTGACGCCGGAAGAGATTTTGCCTGCGCGAGGACCACGTCGAGGTTTTTCTCCACGGCGAGGGCATCGGAACCGAGTTGCGTTTCTGTCACTCGCCTCGCGCTCTCCACGGTATTTAATTCTTCTCCCGGCGTTGGCGCCAGCAACTGCTCTGCGCGCAGATACGACGCGTACGCCAATCGGCCGGGCAGACTGTGCCGCGCCAGAAATTGCCCGTAGTTGAACCAATCCACCGCTTCCGCACGCGGATCTCTTAGCTGCTGATCGAGCGCAAGTGCCTCTTGGTACGCCATCGCGGCGTCGCTCGCGTTGCCGGCAGAATCGAGAGCATCGGCAAGATGCGACTGCGCGAGACTCTGATCGCGCACGTCGCCAGCCTGTTTGGCGAGCGCTGCGGCTGAGTGATACTCGGTCAACGCCTGATCAACCTGCCTCGTCTGCCGCAGCGCATCGCCGAGTTCGATCATAACGGCCGCGCGCTGCCGGGGCGTCACTCTCGCTTCGGGCGGCTGCACGTCATTCGGCGTTCCGGAGATTTTTAGAAACGCTTCGAAATGCGTCGCGGCGGAAGCGAATTGCCTCGAGCGATCGAGCGCTTCCGCCAGATAGAGCTGCGCATTCTGCTGCGAAGGGTCCACGTCAATCGCGCGCTCCCAGCTTTCGATGGCTTCGTCGCTGTGACCCAATCGTGCCGCCAGTAGACCAAAATTCACGAGCGCGTCCGTATTTTTCGGGAATCGCGCGAGCATCTGCTTATAGTGGTCGTGAGCCTCGTCGTAGCGCCCTGCCTCAATCAGCGCCCGCGCCCGCGTCTCTTGCACCGCCGGATTCGATGGATTCACTTCCACAGCGCGAGCAAGCGCACTCAGTTGATCGTCCGCGTGGCCCGCTTTGGCATCCGCGCGCGCGATCCGCATTTCGAGCGCGCTGTCGTAAGGATTCATGCTTGCCGCATTCAGAAGATGCGGGAGATTCCCTTCGTCGGTTCCTGCGAAATAGCGGACCAAATCCACACCGCCCCAGAGAAAGAGCATCAGCGCGACAGTCACGCGAAATGTATTTGCTCCGAAACTTTGCCCGCCAAGCCAGCTCGCCGTCGCCCTTCCGTCTTCGCCTTTGGCGCGCGCTCGCTTGTCACTCCGCTCTTTATCAACCAGCCCCTTATCAACCAAAACTGACGCCACGCGCGAATCGCGCAATTTCCAAATTGCGCCGTCGAGCATGAAGTGATGGATATTCACCAGCGCGGTGAAAATCAGGAAGCTGACCGTAAAGTCGTAATGAAACGTGTAGCTCACGATCCACGGCCCGCAAATGAAAAGCGCGATGCCTCCGGCAATCAGCGTGGCGAAGTACTTGCCCATGCGCCACGCCGCGCCTCCCGCCGCAACGGCCTCGCGCCGCGCGTAATAGCTCGTAATCCAAAGATATTGCGCCGAGTGCAGCACCGCGAGAATGCCGCTGCTGTAGCGCGTCTGCGGCACTGCCATGCGATAACCAAGCTCCAGCGCCGTCGGAAGCACGAACCAGAGAAATTGCGTTATGAGTAGGGTCAGCGGCGCCGTCATCGCCCGCCAGCCTGTGCGCATCGTCCACTGCGCCAGAACCCAGCCGGCAATAAACAAGAACAGTACGCCGGACGCCACGCGCAGCGGCACTGAAATCACCGGCGGAAGCCCCAACGAAAGAATCAGCGGATCATTTGACGGCCCCGCATTGAAACTCGCCAGCAGCATGACGTACGAAGAAATAAATGCGACGCGGAGCATTCGCCGCTCGATGTTCGTCACCGTGGCGCCGCCCCGCCGGACAAACATCATCAGCAGCCCGTAATTCTGTCCGGAGTAATGCCACGGGCTCCAAAAAATATAGAGCGTGAAGACCCACGGCACGAGGCGAAAATTCGCGTGCGCGAGAATTGCCGTGAGCGCAAGAAGCGCCGTGAGATGCAGAGTAAAAATCCGGTACTTCTGGAATTCCGCGCGCGTGTGGTAAGCGCGATAAACCGTGGCCATGAAGTGCGGATAATTGAAGATCAGCGCAAAGAAATAGAAACCGAGAGCCCAGCCGCGCGCATACGACGACGCGATCCACGCAAACAAAAGCAGCGGCGCCGACCAGCCGCCGCAGCCAACCAGCCAATCAAGCCACGGCTTGTAGATCCATTGCGTCGAGCCGGCCGGTGCGGCCGCCTTTGCCGCCGATTTCGGCGCTTCAATTGTCGCGACGCCTGCCATCGCCAATCGATGCTAGACACCGCTTCCCCCGCGGTCAACGCAGCGAATCGCGCCCATGCGCTACCGGTAAACTGCATTCTCCAGCGTTCGCTCAGTCGCAATAGCCCACCAAGCCCCCAAAAGTTGTCGCGCGATTCACGCAGCCTCAAGTGCTGGCTTGACGCATCGCACCTTCGCGCCTATTGTTCGCAGCAATGCCTGCGTTGAAGCATCGCATCATCCTCGCCGGTTTGTGCGCGCTCATAATTCCCCGCCTCGCGCGCGCCCAAAAGCCCGAACTCGTGGTCGAAACCGGCCACACCGCCGCCGTTTCCGCCGTCGCATTCAGCCCTGATGGCCGGACGCTCGCGTCCGGAAGCGCTGACCACACAATCAAGCTGTGGGACGTAGCCAGCGGGCACGAATTGCGCACTCTCGCAGGCCATACTGACGAGGTTTCATCAGTAGCTTTCAGTCCCGATGGAAAAATCCTGGCTTCGGGAAGCGCCGACAACACGATAAAGATCTGGGACATTGCCAGCGGTCACGAACTGCAGAATCTTGCGGGCAATCTCACCGGGATAACGTCCGTAGCGTTCACCCCAGACGGGCGGGCGCTAGCTTCAGGAAGCTTTGAAGGAACAATCAAACTCTGGAACGTCGCAGATGCCGCCGAAATCCGCAAGATGGAAAGCAGCGCCCCTGTTCTCGCCGTCGCATTCAGCTCGAATGGGCAGACTCTAGCTTCAGCTCACAGCGATGGTTCCATCAAGCTTTGGGATACCGCAAGCGGGAACGAATTGCGCGGCATCGTCGGCGGCAAGGATTCGATCCTCTCCATCGCCTTCAGCCCCGATGGGCAGATTCTGGCTTCGAGTGGCAAGGAACTCGCGATTAACTTGTGGGATGTGGGATCTGGGCGCATTTTGCGCAGTTTTTCCGGCCATACCGATGAAGTATGGTCCGTCGCGTTCAGCCCCGATGGCCGCACACTTGCGTCAGGGAGCAGAGACGCCACCGTGAAAATCTGGGACGTGGCCAGCGGACGCGAACTCCGCAGCCTGACTGGCCACACGCGATGGGTTCGAACCGTCGCCTACAGCCCAGATGGCCGGACAATAGCGTCGGGCGCGCTCGATAAAACGATCAAGCTCTGGGACACCAAAAGTTGGAACGAATTGCATGACCTTACCGGCCACACCGAAGAACTCCGCACCATCGCCATTAGCCGCGACATGCGGAGATTCGCATCTGCCGCCGTGTGGGATTCATCGATCAAACTCTGGGACATGCCGGATGGACGCAGGCTGCGCGGCGTGACGGGCCACACCGATCAGGTTTGGGCGGTCGCGTTTAGCCCCGACGGCAAAACCCTCGCTTCGGGCAGCCGCGACAATACCGTCAAGCTCTGGGATGTCGCGAGCGGGACAGAATTGCGAACGCTCACCGGCCATGCCAATTCCGTCGACGCTGTCGCGTTCAGCCTCGATGGCCGGATGCTTGCGTCCGGAAGCTGGGACCAAACGATAAAGCTCTGGGACGTGCCGAGCGGTCGCGAGCTGCGAACTTTTTCCGGCCACACTGGAAACGTTATATCCGTCGCCTTCAGCCCCGATGGCCGGGCACTTGCATCTGGCAGCGACGACAAGACAATTAAGTTCTGGGATATCGGAAGCGGGCGCGAACTGCGAACTCTATCGGGCCATGAATCAAGCGTCTCCTCGATCGCCTTCAGCCCAGACGGCCGGACACTCGCGTCCGCCGGAAGTTGGGATCACACGGTCAAGCTCTGGGATGTTGCGAGCGGAAACGAATTGCTCAGCGTCGGCCACGATGACGTATACAAGCCTGTGGCCTTCAACATTGATGGACAGGCGCTGCTTGGGTTCAGCCCCGATGGAAAAATACTCGCATCCGGTGACAGCGACGGGACGGTCAAGCTCTGGGATCTCGCGCGCGGAACGGAGTTGCGCACTCTGACCGGCCACACCGAAGCGGTCATGTTTGTCGCCTTCAGTCCAGATGGGCGATCGCTCACGTCTGGAAGCGAAGACGGAACGATCAAGTTTTGGGATGTAGCGTCCGGCCGGGAACTTGCCTCGCTTGTCACCTTGGACCAAAACGATTGGGCCGTCGTCGCGCCTGATGGCCTGTTCGATGGGTCTGCAGGGGCATGGAGCAAGATGTTGTGGCGATTTGGCGGCAATACCTTTCAGGTCCAGCCGGTTGAATCTTACTTCTACGAATTCTTTCATCCCGGCCTATTAACGGAGATCTTGAACGGGAACGCGCCACATGCGCCCGTGTCGATCGAGCAGAAAGATCGGCGGCAGCCCGCCGTCGACATTCTCTCTTCGTCACGGATCGCGGCCATCGAGCCAACTGCCGGGCGCACAACGCCCGTTCGAATCTCAGTCACGGAAGAACTGCCAGACGCGGTCCACGGAGATCTCGGCAGCGGCGCCAAGGATTTGCGACTTTTTCGGAATGGTTCGCTTGTGAAAATTTGGCACGGCGACGTCCTGAATGGAAAGACGAGTGTGACGCTCAAAGCCGATATCACATTGGTCGCGGGCGCGAATCATCTCAGCGCCTACGCGTTCAATCACGACAACGTCAAGAGCACCGATGCCTCTTTTCTCGTGACGGGCGCAGACGTGTTGAAGCACAAAGGCACCGCGTACGTATTGGCTGTCGGCATCAACAAATATTCAGCCGGCGCGCTCCAACTGAAATTCGCTGTCAACGACGCGGTGGATTTCGGCGAAACACTCAAGTCCGAGCAAGCTAAGCTGGGCGAATTTGCCGAAACTCGCGTCGTCACGTTAACTGACGCCGAGGCGACCAAACGGAACGTTCTTGCCGCTCTCAACCACCTGGCTGGAATCGAGACTGATCCCGTTCCGCCCGGCGAGCCGGTGCAGATCGCGAAACTTCGCCGAGTCGAGCCCGAAGATTCAGTTTTCATTTACTTCGCGGGTCACGGTGCGGCGCCCGGAAAAGAGAGCAAGCGTTTCTATTTCATCCTCCAGGATTTCGTTCCCGGCGCCTCCGCGAGCAATCAGAAAAGCTCGGAGGCCCTGCCCGGCACGATCAACGATCTCGAACTTGGCCTCATCGCCGAAAAAATCGACGCCGGCAACGTCATCCTCGTGATTGATGCTTGCCAGTCTGGCGCGACGCTTGCCTCCGGCGATCCTCGACAAGGTCCAATGAATTCCCAGGGTTTGGCTCAACTCGCCTATGAGAAGGGGATGTACATCCTCGCAGCAGCGCAGGCCGACGAAGCTGCGAAAGAACTCTCGCAATACGATCACGGTCTATTGACTTACGCGCTGGTGGAAGAAGGTCTCAAGCAGGGCATGGCGGACGATGATCCCAAAGACGGCCAAATCCTACTGCCCGAATGGATCGACTACACAAAGATTCGTCTGCCGCAGTTGCAGCTGGACGGAATGCAACGGATGGCGTCGCTCGGCCGTTCCGTTTCCGTCACGCCCGGTGCCAGAGAACGCGGTGTAGCACCGATGGAACGCGAGACACAGACTCCGCGCATTTTCTACCGGCGAGATCCCATCGCAACACCGCTGCTCATCGCCAAGCCCTGAGTCCTGTGATGCACAGACACTCTTGGCGCAAATGCAATTGTCCCGCCCGCCGTGCGGCGAGTTTCTACCCGCGATTACTATCGATGATTTGAATGGGAGGAATTTCAGGAGAGTCGGAAAGGGGCGCGCGAAGTTCGCGTCACGCGCCCCTACTCCAGAAGAACGAACTACTTGTGGCCGAAACGAAAGACCAGCCCGCCGCCGAATACCAGGTTATCCTGCCGCAGTCCGAGAAAATGCGAATACATATAGTCTGCGTTCAAGCGAACCGCGACCCTCGGTGCCACCTTGATATCCACGCCGCCGCCGGTAACGAATCCAAATTGGAAAGATGACGCGGAAGTCCCGAGATACCCCTGGCTATTGTGGACGATTCCGAGTTGCGCGCTCGCCCACGGTGTAAACGTATCCGACCTGCGATAGGAGAAAACCGGCCCGTAGTTGGCTGTCACCGCGGAAACAGTCGTGCCCGCTTCAGCGCCGTGATAGACGTTTACTTCCGCTCTGCCGCCGAACCAGTTATTCAAGTTTTCGGTGATCGAGCCGCCGCCGCCCTGTAAGCCGAAGCTGCTTGAGCCGCTCGAGTTGCCGATATTCGCGTACAGGTAAGAGTAGCCGCCGGCGACCTCCCATGCGGGAGTGTCCTGCGCCTTGGCCGTCAGGCAAAAAAGGAATATCGCAGGAACCAGCCATACGAAGCGTTTCATCTAGTTATCTCCTTAAGCGCGTCCGCGCTGCGCGATGATCATCGTCCGCGCTCTTCCCCAAAAATTCATCCCGCCTGCTAGATCGTCTGGAACCGCTAATCGCCTACCAGAACGGCGTGCTGACTTAGTTGACTTGTATCGTAACCGACGTCGTGCTGGTCAGTGAACCGGAAGTCCCGGTGACTGTGACCGTATAAGTACCTGCCGGTGTCCCGTTCGGCACGCCCGCGGGGCCTCCGCCGCCGCACGCTGCCATCAGGAACAGCATTGACAGTACGAAACCCAACGCCACTGCTGGTGCGCGCCGGCCCCTCTGCTTGCTGGCCATCATCGACATCGACATCAGCATGAGCGCGAAGATCAACGCGAACCAACCCGGACCGAAGTGCCGCACGCCGCTGAACGGATTCTGTCTCTGCGATGAAATCGGCGTCACGAACGTACGGGCTCCCGTCTTTACTGTGAGCTCAGCCACTCCCGGCGTCCCAGTGGACGGCAAAACGATGGCCGGCGTGACCGAACAGCTTCCGTCTTGCGGAACCGAACCGCATGTCAGCGAGACCGGGCTGCTGAAGCCGGCCACTGAAGTGATCGTCACTGCAAAATTCGCACTCTGGCCTGCAGTTACCGTCGCCGTTCCCGGAATTACCCCGATGGTGAAGTCAGGCGTTGCCGCCAGACCTGTGCCGCTCAAATTCACGATCTGCGGGCTGCCCGGCGCGCTATCCAGAATTTCTATGGAAGCCGTCTCCGCTCCTCCAACTGACGGAGTAAAGATGACGGAAATCGAACACTGGCTGCTGGCCGCCAAGGTGCCGGTGCAGTTGGAGGTCGCCGCAAAATCGGCGGCGTCCGTGCCCGTGACAGTGACACTCGAAATCGTGACCGCAGTCGTACCCGCCGTAAGCGTTACTGTCTCTGCAGGGCTCGCCGTTCCGACATTCTCGTCAGGGAAGACCAAGCCGGCAGGACTGACCACCAGACCCGATCCGGCGCCAATCTTCGAAATAAACGCGTCGCAATTGCCGCCCGGATTCGATTGTTCGGGGTTCGCAAGTGGGAAGTCCACCGAACAGGTTTGCCCCGCGATATACGCCGACCCAGTTGTGTCCACCGCGATTCCGTTTCCGTTGTCGGTATTGCTGCCCCCCAGGTAGGTTGAATAAATTAGAGTCGAACCTGTTGGATCGAGTTCAGTGACGAACGCATCGTCGTTTCCGCCGCCATACGACGGTTGGAATACTCCGGCCGTTGTCGGATAGTCTGGCGAAACCGTCGAGCCAGTAATGTACGCGTCGCCGCTCGTGTCAATTGCAATCCCTGCGCCCGTGTCGGCGAGCGAACCGCCGATGTACGTGAAGTAAATGAGCGACCCTGCGCCCGTTCCCGCCGGGTCAAGTTTGGCGACAAATACGTCGCCTTCGCAGTTGCCCTGCCCATCGAGATCGCAGTTCGCTTGAAACGCGCCTGCAGGCACCGCAAATCCCAGCGTCCCGGCGGTCGAGTTCGAAGCGCCCGCGACGTACATATTCCCGAGGGCGTCAATCGCTACTGCATTCGCGCGATCCAAGCCACTGCCGCCCATAAGCGTCGAATAGACCAGCGACGCAGCTCCGATCGCATTCGTGTTCACTTCCGCTGCAAACGCGTCACCCGCTCCAGCGTTCGTTGCTTGAAGCGCGGTGCCAGTTACTGGAAAAGCCGTCGAGTACGACAGTCCGGCTAGGTATGCGTCGCCGCTGTTGTTGACGGCCACGCCATAGCCGGTGTCCTCGTTCTCTCCGCCAAGGTAGGTGGAGTACAGAATGCTGGATCCCGTCGCGCTGATCTGCGAGAGAAACGCGTCGGTAGTTCCTCCGCCGAAGGCCGTCTGGGCGCCGTTGACGATTGGAAAATTCGGCGGCCCGGTGGCAGGCGGCGTAATCATGACTGTGGGAGTTCCATTCGGGCCGGTCTGCCCAGTCACATACGCGTTGCCGTTGAGGTCGACTGCGATTGCATAGCCAACCACATTCTCGTATTCGCCGAGGAATCCCGAATACACGATGTTGGAGCCGGCGGCATTCAGCTTCGCCACGAACGCGTTTTCAACAATCAGTCCCGTCGAATTGTAGGTAGCGCCGCATTCTCCGTCCCCGCCGCACAGCGTGTTGAAAGATCCTGGCGTCACAGGGAAATCCGGCGACAGCGTTCCGCCAGTTACGTACGCGCTTCCGAACGTGTCCACCGCGATACCGTTCGCCACATCCTGGTTGGAACCGCCGAGATACGTCGAGTAGATCAGCGAAGCACCATCCGCGCTCAGCTTCGCGACGAATGCGTCCTGCGGAAAGTCAGGGTTTCCACCATCGTTCGGCTGCAGCGCATGCGCCGTCGGGAAATTCGTCGAAGAAGTACCGCCCGCTACGAACGCGGTGCCGTCCGGCGCCACCGAAATCGCGTTGGCGCCATCGATCCCGGTCCCGCCAAGATACGTGGAGTACGCCAAAATCGGATCAATCACCAGAGGCCGCGTCGGATCGTACGTGCCCACTTTCACCGAAACGCGATTTCGGCTTTCCATCACAAAGTTCGCCGCAACGAATTGCTTGGTTCCGCCATTTTCTTGATACGCCACGGGCTTGCGCAACCGCATCTCGCCGCCCTTCGCGCTCAATCCCAGGTCTCCGGTGGAATCCGCCGTGATCTTCCGCATGCCGGAAAAAGCCAGCTCGATCGCGCGCGGATCTGCGCCCGGCTCGACAACGAAGTCATATTCCAATTGGCGCTGATTGCCGTAATAAACCAGATCGATTCCGGGATAAATTCCCGACTCGCGCACCGCGCGATAGTTCGGAACATTCGTGTGCCACTTGGAGCGATCGTTTCCGATCAGGTAGTTGCTTTTGCCCGGTAGTTCATCCACCGCTGAAAATTTCGCGTTCGCATTCGCGCCATCCAGATTCATCCGCAGCGTTTCGTTCTTCGCGCTCTTGCGCATTGCAAACACGGCCTCGGCCGGCGTCAAGAAAAGTGTGTAGCCATTGCCGCGCGCAAGAAATTTCACCTCGCCGGCGGACTGGCCCTGATTCGGCTCGAAGGCCAGCGGCAATTTGCCGTAGCTATCTTTGATCGCTTGAGATTTCGAGAGGCTAACTGGAAGAGTGCTGGTGCCGGCCGCCGCGGGCCGCGCTGCAGCAAGTGATGCTGCCGTCTGATGGACGCGCGCGGACGTATTGACCATCAACGCCCCAGCCGCGCAAGCCAGCGCACCAAGCGCCGTCACCCATCGCACTGAAATTCGGGAATCCATCGAGGTCCCCTGCTTTCTCATGAGCATCCCCTTCTAAGACTTAAAATGGCAAAAAAACGCGATTTAGCTCTTGCCCCTTAAACACCAAGGAACTTCAAGCACGCGCGAATCTCCCGGCTCGTACGTCGAATGGCTGCACCCCAAGCGCACATAAGGCCGTGCACGTACGATTCCATTCCAGGAACAACCGGGGTGCCTCAACTAGCGGTCAATTGATTCATTCTTAAGAACATATTCAGAACGCGCTTTCCCCGCCCGAACCATGCCCAGTACGAGGAAAATCCTTGCCTACCCATGTAGAACGCTTTGTCCTCGACCGCTCATCCCTTACCTCCGCCTCCCCCGCGCCGCGAATGAAAGTGTCTCAAAAAGTGAACTCATCGTTCGGATTTTGTTAGCAGATGTTCACCTTTAATCAGCGCTCTCGCCACGCGCAAAGCCGTCAAGTGAACATGGCTCGCCCTCATAGCTCGATTATTCCTCTACTGTGAATGTTACGGGTGACGAAGAGTTTCGGCGATTTCGTTGGCGATCTGTCGCGCTCGCGCAAGGTCTTCGGGATTAAGGCTGATCGCCGCGACGCGCGCATGGCCCCCACCGCCGTATTTCTCAGCAAGCGTGGCCAGATTCACATCCGCATCCGTTTCTTTCCACGGATTAGTTCCGATCGAGACTTTCGCGCGCGTGGGTGAGGCGCTCACGCCCACCGAATAGAGGCACTCAGGATGCAGATAATAAGGAATGAATTTGTTGTAGCCCTCGAGATCCAGATCGCTCACGTCGAAAAAAATCACGCCATCCTTCGCCTGGCCTCGCTCGCGCATAATTTCAATCGAGCGCCGGTGCCGCTCGAGCAGCGGCCCTAGATGCTTCGCGACAATGGGAAGCTGAATCATCTCAGCCAGCGAAATCTGCGCGAGATGCGGAATCAGCTTCGGCACGAGATTTGGCTCAGGCGCCGCTTCAATCACCAGTGCCAGTTGCATGGCCGGCTCTTTCAATCCCACCGCGACTTCCGGTGAAGCGAACTGCGCTCCATCAATGATGTCGCCCCAATGAATCAACTCAGCCAGCGGCTTGGCATCGAATCCGAATTTCTCCGAGGCGATGGTCGCCAGGAATTTCGTGCAGGATTTGTACGTCGGATCGTAAAACTTTTTACCGGAATGATCGGCGCGAAAATTCGCTGCATCCGCCGGTGTCAGGAACGCGCTCTGGTGATGGTCGAACCACCACGTCAGCCGCGGCGAACTCGAATACTTGAAATCGACGATCGCGTTCTCGTCGCCGTCGAAGACATCTTCCTCGAACGGTTTCGAGGCCCTATGCGTCATCCCCGTGTAGCGGAATTCGGCCTGCGCATTAATTCGCTCGCGATAAAATCGCGAAAAAATCGCCGCCGACGACGCGCCATCAAAACATTTGTCGTGGAAGAATACTCGAACGATCAACTTCACTCCCGCGGCGCCCATCTCTCAGCGCGCCATTGCGAACAACGTAAAACCAAAAAGAATGGACATACCCCGCAGGAATGTCAAGACCCAAGCACTGTAACGACTACCTCGAATCCCGATGGCCGGCGAGTACGTCAATCCGGCAATTGTAGCGCCCAGCTTCAGCCGGGCAGCCTTTGACTTATCTCAACTGACGCAACCAAATTCCCCTAGCGCGATCTGTCTTCGCCTTTCGTTTTGCCTTTCGGTGGGAGCCCCGGCATTTATGCGGGGGGGGAGCGCTTCAGCGCTCCGCCAGCAGTCTTGCCTATCACCTTGCGCTTTAGCGCTGGCCCTCCAAAAATCCCTGGGACTTTATTCTTGCTTCGATTTTTACTTCCGAGCCTCTAATTCACTTCAGAGCCCGGAGGCCCCCGCCTCCGGGACCAATGTCAATGAAACGCAACCCATTCGCTAATGATTCTCCGCCGCGTGCCCCGCAATCACCAATCCCATCACCGTCGGCCCCGGACTCGCCGCCGCCGCCGGCACCGCCGCCCGAAAGAACAGCACCCACAAATCGCCCTCGGCCGCATGCGTTAACGCAGGTATCGCCACCGGCGCATTCTCGGCAGGCACCAAACTCAAAATTGCCGGATGCGTAGTGCCCGTTGTCTTGCGGCTGGCATCGAGAAGATCAGTCTCTTTCATCGGTGCGGGCGTCGCGTCCACACTTGACGGAACCAAAAGCAGAAAATCGCGAAACGGCGCCGTGCCCTGATGATTTCCATCCGTCGGCTGCAAATCGTAACGCAAGGTGTACACGCCCGGATTGATAATTTGATTCCGATAATCGTTCGCGCCGCTCTCGAAACGTATCGCGCCGATCAGCGTTCCGACGGCAAGCTGAGGAAACGCGATTCCGATTCCTCGATTCAGTGTCGTGCCCGGCGGAATGTCTCTTCGCAGCCAAAGATGGCAGAAACTGCCATTCGCACCGATGACGTGCAGCGAATCCGGATTCAGCGCCTCTCGCACCGCCTGGCTCAATTCCTGCGGCGGAGGCGCGTCCGACGACTGCAATTTATATGTGGCACTGGCGGGAGTTTGCAATCCGGATGAAGCACCGACCGCCCCCGCGCGCCAAGCTCCCGAGAAAAGCGCAAGCGACCCAACCAGAATAAAAGCCGCGATCGCCCGCCTGCGAAGCGTGAATTGCCAGACCATATCCCTCATCTCATCATCCCAATTCCACCAGAGCCCGGAGGCTCCCGCCTCCGGGAACCCATCGACCTCAATCTATTTGCAGCTTGGTGCGGATGTTGACTTCCTTCGCTCTAAAGGATCGAGGCCGTTACGCTTCGTCGCGCCAATCACCAATTCCCCAAACTCATCGGCCACGGCCTCGGAATCGCCAGCGTCATCAGCACCAACCCCAGCATGCCCATGTTCTTCATGAAATGGACTTGATCATTCATCTTCGCCTGCGGATCGTCGACTACCCAGAAATTGTGCATGCCCACCGAAACGCCAATCAGGAATACCACCAGGATCGCCGCTCCGATGGTCGGGTGATACCCGAGCAGCATGCTCGCGCCTCCTAACAGGAGGAGCACGCCCGTCCCGCCGACAGCGACCTCAGCCGCCGGCGTCCCTTTGCTCTTCGCGTATCCAGCCATCATTTTGAGTTTGATAAAATGGTTAAACCCTGCCATCAGGAAATATCCGCCCGCAATGACTCTTCCTGCGAGGAACGCGTAGAAAGCTATGTTGCTCATGGCCCCTCCTTTTATTCGTGCAACCGAAATACTCGGTCTGCCTGTCTAACCCAACCCGTCATTCCTGTCTTCTGTCCAGTCCGAGACCGAGTTTCCGGCGGCCAGCAATATACACCGGAGTGGGTTCGCGTGTCCCACAGGTCGCACCTCCGGTCCGCGCGAGTTTTTGCATCACGTGAATTCAAGAAATAGGCCCGCTTCCCGCGACTGCGCTTATATTCCAGCACTTCGTGGCGCGGGCATCCTCCCCACGTCTCTCCGTTCGCACTCTGTGATCATTGAAGGAAAGCAGACGTTTGCGGTCAGCAAGCTTGCGCAAAGTGCCAAATTATTCTGCAGCTTCCAATTTCTCCGCCATCTCCAGCATCTTCACCACGCTATTCCAATTCCTACCCGTGCCTGTCGTCCCTAGCGCCTTGTTCACCGCCGCCCACGACATTTTCGATTGCCCTTGCCCGTTCGGAAAATAAATATAAAGCTCGCGGCCGTCAATCCGCAGTTCCTCCGGCTCAATTTTGATCCGAAGCAAATTCGCCCGCGCTTCCGCATCAGGCTCGCTCGCAAGAAACACGACCAGCAGCTTGCCCGGCTCGATGCCGCGCCGCTTCGCAAACGGATTCCGCGCAATCACGTCTCTCATCTCCGCAACGGTGCGGCAAATCACATCGGTAGAGCAGCCAAATTTCCGCTCGATACCGCCCTGCACGCGTTTCGTCACCACCGCAAGATCGCGCTCGTCCGTCCTGAAAATCACGTTCCCGCTCTGCACGTAACTCTGCGCATCCCGCAGCTTCAGCGACGCATAAAGCGCGCGCAGCTCGTCCATCTTGATTACGTTGTGGCCGCCAACATTAACGCCACGCAGCATCGAAATAATCACAGCCATATTCGTATTTAGCGTAGCTCGCGGGCTGCAACTGTCCCCACGCCTGCAGCGGCGGCTGCATTGCGTAGAGAATTGTCCGTCGTCGCCAAGGGTAAATCTAATCGGATTGCGACTGCCAGATATGCCGCGTCGTAATTCGTAAGGCCGTGTTTCTGCGCCAGAGCCGGCAATTCAAGAATGTCAGCTGGAGATAGTTGCGTAGCGACAATCGGGAGAGCCTTCAATCGCAGGAGAAAGCCATTAACTTGGTCAAGTGTGATGCGCTTACGCCTATGAGCCATGATGAGTCCGTTCCCAACTTCGTAGAACCAAAGGATTGGAACCACCGCGCGCTTCTCGGCGAGGCTCGTCAGAACATCCAAGCTGTATTTTCGACCGGACTCATCATCAAGACACCACTGGAGCGCGAGCGAAGCGTCGACAACAATGTCACTCACAACCGGTGGCCGTCGTGAATCAATTCCTTCACTGAGATGCCGTCGAGCGTTGCGTGATTCTTCTCAACAAACGAAAGCATTTCGTGCACCGCCTCGCGCTGCGCACCATTCGACGCGCTACTGGGAGACGATAATTCTTTTTCACGAAGAGCTTTCAGCGCTTCACCAACAACTTCCTCAACCGATCGAAATTGTCCGCTCTTAAGCTCGGCCTTAACGATCTCTTCCTGTTCGGGCGTCAATTTAATATTCATTGCCTTGGGCTCCATGAGATCTACCGCCCAATCTTATCAAACGCTCTTGTTCCCAGCCTGAGAATTCGAGGTAATAATGCGAGGTGCGGAGGGCCATGCCGTGCAATCGCTTCCAAGCTTAGTACTATAACCCTTACAGATTTCTCGCTTTCGCACTTTCCTACCACATGCTAACGTTTACTGAGTGATAAAATGCGATACGTCGGCTATATCGAACGCGAACCCGCTTCGGCCTTCCGGACGCGCCGGCTAGCCGAAAAAGAACCGTCTCTAATCGACAGACCAAGACGATTAGAAATCGCCGTAACTCTCTCAAAACAAACGACGGCGTTCATTTCTAATCGTATCAAAAACGACCCCTTTCAAAAGTCCGATTTTCGCTTTCACCGATTCCTATCAGAGCCGGGAAGTCCCCGCCTCCCGGAGCCCATGCGCAACAATCGGAATCTGGTGAGCCACAGCGGCTCCGCACGCTGGCGAGCGCCGCTAGGCCCGGCGAGCGTGGAACCTGAAACGGCGCGATGTAGTTTCCACGAAAACATCTTCGAATCCAGCATTTTCGAGACGCGCCGCGAACGTATCCGGGTTCACCAGATTGATCACGTCGCCGATGTGGAGCAACGTCATCATCCAGCTACTTCGACTGTCCACACCCGCAAAGATTGCGCCCGGTTTCAACACGCGCCGCGTCTCGCGAAGAAGTTTATCCTGCAGCTCGGCCCTCGGGATGTGGTGCAGCATCGTGAACGACACTGCGCCGGAAAAACTCTCATCGGAAAACGGCATCTCGGACGCGTCGCCCTCGACCACTTCCACATTCGATCCCCGCATTCGCGAGCGCAACGAATTGGCAAGCCCGGATCGATTTCGAGCGACGTGATGCGCGCGATTCGCTCGCGCAGGAAATCCGTTGTGAGCCCCGGTCCCGGACCGATTTCAAGCACGTTCTCGCCCAGGTCCACGCCGCGGAGTGCCCAGGGCATCACGTCGTTGCACAGCGTCCCCCGCCAGGACTTCGAAGCGCAAAGCCAATGATGAATTCGATTCATCGGGATTCAGGCCGAAATGGATTCGCCGGTCAAATCGCGGAGGGCCTCCCCGAACGCGCGAGTATGCAGATCAACGTCGGCCTCGGAAGTCGCGGGCGACATCAGCGCCATATTGTGAAACGGCGTCAGCAAAATGCCGCGATTGAGCGCGTGGAGATGCAGGAATCGCTCGAGAGGAAAATCCATGGCTGCGGCGGCTTCGGAGCCATTGCGCGGCCGCGTGGCACGAAACTGATATTCCGCACGGCAGCCGAGCCGCGTGACGTGCCACGGCATTTTGGCCCCCGCAATCGAGCTCGCGACGCCGCGCTCGAATCGCTCGGCCATCGGAATCATGAGTTCGAAGGCTTCGGGCACAAGTACGGTCTCGAGAGTCGCGCGCATCGCCGCGAGAGACATCGCGTTGCCCGCGAGCGTGCCGCCGATTCCGCCCGTATCGCAATCCTCGATATGAATTTTGCCCACGATGCGCTCGGCGATCTCCGCGGTGAAGCCGTAAGCCGCCGCGGGAATACCGCTCGCAAGCGGTTTGCCGATCACAAACATATCCGGCTCGAGATTGTGTGCCCGCGTGTAGCCGCCGGGACCTGCGCAAATCGTATGAGTTTCGTCGAGGATCAGAAGTGTTCCCGTCCGTCGCGTCAGTTCGCGCAACGCGGCGTGATAGCCGGGATCGGGATGAATGATCCCGACGTTGGTCATCGCGGGTTCGGCAAGCACGCACGCCACGTCACGCCGCATGAGCGCTTTTTCGAGCGCGCCGAGATCGTTGAATTCCACCACGCGTGTGGTCTCCGCGGGATTTACCGGAGGGCCGATATTTCCGCGGCGCGGAACGACAGCGCCGTTCTCGAGCGTGGCGAAAGATTCATCCACCGTGCCGTGATAGCAATAATTGAACACCAGCACGAATGGCCGCTCGGTAATGTGGCGCGCAACGCGAATCGAAAAACGATTGGCGTCCGTGGCCGTCAGCGTGAATTGCCAATAAGGAAGTCCGAAGCGCCGCGCAAGTTCTTCGCCCACCCAGATCGAATCTTCCGTTGGCAGCATGAACGTGATTCCGCGTCGCGCTTGCGCGGCGATCGCATCGGCGGCGGCATCGGGCGAATGCCCCGTCATCGCGCCGGTATCGCCGAGACAGAAATCCACGTACTCGAAGCCATCGACGTCAATAAAATGGCTGCCCTTCGCCTCGGCGACGAAAACCGGAAACGGTCCGGCCCATTTCACCATCCAGTTCATCGGCACGCCGCCGAGCAGCGACGCGCGGGCGCGCTCGAAAAGTGCTTTCGAATTCGGATGTTCGTCGGCGAAGCGATTGGCTTCCTGTTCGGTGAGCGCGGCGAGACGCTGGCGATCGATGATGCGCATATCGAAAGAGCGCGAGGGCGAAGCCATCCGAAATTAGTGCAAATCCTTGAGGATTTCGCGCGCGGCATTGTAACCCGACGCGCCCGTAAGTCCGTTGCCGGGATGCGTGCCCGAGCCGCAGAGGTAAAGGCCGCGAATCGGCGCGCTATAGCGCGCCATGCCGATCAGCGGCCGCGTAATGAAAAGCTGATCGAGCGACAACTCGCCGTGGTACGGATGCCCGCCAGTGAGCCCGTAAGTTTCTTCGAGATCGGCGGGCGTGACTACTTGACCGTCGATAATTTTGCCGGGAAGATCGGGCGCGTATTCAGTCAAAGTTTCGACGACCGCGTTTCCGAGCGCCTCGCGCTGGCTATTCCAGTCGCCCTGCTTCAGGCGATAGGGCGCGAACTGCGCGTAAATCGACATCACGTGCTTGCCCTGCGGCGCAACCGACGGATCGAGAATCGAGGGAATCATCACGTCGAGATACGGCCGGCGCGAAAATTCGCCGTACTTCGAGGCATCGAACGCGCGCTCGAGATAATCGATGTCGGGGCCGATGTGGATGCGGCCGCTTAGCGCCGCCGTGCCGTCGTTCATCGAGAGCGCCTGCGCCGTGGAAAAATTCTGCAGCGCCGTGAACGAAGGCAACGCGTCGAGCGCGAGATTCACTTTTGCAACGGTGCCGTTCGCGCGGAAATTTCGCATCTTCACCACGAAGCTCGGCGCGAGATGCACCGGATCAATCAATTTGAGGAACGTGCGGCGCGGATCGGCGTTCGAGATGACCACTTTCGCGGCGATCTCTTCCCCGCTCGCGAGCACGACTCCGGTGGCAGCGCCATTTTTCACGCTGATGCTCTGCACTTCGGTGCCGGTGCGAATTTCAGCGCCGGCTTCGCGCGCTGCTTCGGCCATCGCCTGCGTCAACGCGCCCATGCCGCCGCGAGGGAATGCGGCCGAGCCAGCCGGATGCGGATCGGCTGCCGCGCGCAGCAGGAGAAGCGCCGTGCTGCCCGCTGACCACGGCCCGAGCGCCGCGCCGGAAATGCCGCGCGCGGCAATCGCGGCGCGCAAAAGTTCAGTCTCGAAAAATTCGGAAGCGAGGTCCGCGACGGCCATCGGCCCCCAGCGGATAATCCGCATCATGTCTTTCTTGCCGAAGTTGCGGAGATTTCGGCCGAGCTTCAAATATTTCCAAAGATCGTCGGCAGAAGGCTTGTCGATGTCAGGCGGCGTCAGCATGGTGAGCTGGCGAAGCAACCCGCCATAGCGAGCGAGCGCATTTTGAAATTCGACGTACTTCGCCGCGTCATTTTTCGAGAAGCGGCTGATTTGCTGAACGGAATCGCCGGTATTCGAATGCAGCAGCAAGCCGCGTCCATCGGGCGAAAGCGCGAAAAGCCGAACGGCAGGCTCGATCATCGCGAGGCCGTGCCGCTCGAGCTGCATTTCGCGCACGATTTCTGGAAGCAGCGGCCCGGCGGCGTGCGCGATGGTAGAAACTTTGAACCCGGGTACAAATTCGTCAGTAACGGCTGCGCCGCCGACAACCGCGCGGCGTTCGAGCACGAGCGGCTTGTGCCCGGCCTTCGCGAGATAAAACGCCGTGACGAGGCCGTTGTGCCCCGCGCCGAGAATGATGATGTCGCGCTGCGGCGCCACGGCTATCGCGTCCCCTTGTCTTTTAAAATTTCAAGCGCAGCGAGACGCCCCGGCGCGCCCATGATTCCGCCGCCGGGATGTGTCGCCGAGCCGCACATATAAAGGTTGCGGATTGGCGTGCGATACCGCGCCCATCCGGCGACGGGGCGCAGAAAGAAAAGTTGTTCGAGAGAAAGTTCGCCCTGAAAAATATTTCCTTCGGTGAGCCCGATGGAGCGCTCGATATCGAGCGGCGTAATCACCTGGCGCCCGATGATGATGTTTTTCAAATTCGGTGCGTGCTCGCTGATCGTATTGATCACGGCGTCGCCGAAAGCTTCGCGCTGCTCGTCCCAATTCAGGCCGGGCTTCAATTTGTACGGCGCGTATTGCACGAAGCAGGAAAGAACGTGCTTGCCCGGCGGCGCTACGGAAGGATCGGTGAGACTCGGAATTACCATATCAATGTACGGTCTGCTCGAAAATTCGCCGTACTTGGCTTGATCGTAGGCGCGCTCCATGTATTCGACGCTTGGCGAAATGGACATCGCGCCGCGCAGATGGCGGCCAGCGCCGGGAAGCGATTTGAATTCCGGCAGCCCATCGAGCGCGAGATTTACTTTTCCGGAGGAGCCACGATATTTGTAGCGGCGAACTTCTTCAAGAAAATCGCCGGGAAGCTCGCGCGATTCCATGAGCTTCAAAAATGTGAGATTGGGATCGAGACTTGACGAAACGACCGTTGCGCGGATTTCTTCGCCGGTGTCGAGGACGACGCCTTCAGCGCGGCCTTCCTTGACTAGAATTCGCGCGACTTGCACTTCGGTGCGGATTTCGGCGCCAGCCTCGCGCGCCGCGTCGCCGATGGCATTCGAAATTGCGCCCGTTCCGCCGCGGCTGAATCCCCACGAGCGAAACGCACCGTCAATTTCGCCCATGTAATGATGGAGCAAAACATAGGCGGTTCCGGGTGAACGGACGCCGAGAAAAGTCCCGATGATTCCGGACGCCGACATCGTGGCTTTAAGCACGTCGGTCTCGAACCACTGATCGAGAAAATCCGTCGCGCCCATCGTCATCAGTTGCACGAGGTTGTAGCGGTCCTCGTGATCGAGCGCCTGAAAACGCCGGCCGAGAAAAAGAAGTTTTTTCAATTCGCGCGGATCGAGCGAAGTGGGATCGGGCGGGACCATGCCGAGAATCGGTTTTACGAAGCGGCACATCCGCACCATTTCCTTGCCGAATTCGTCGTAGGCTTCCGCGTCGGTTTTGGAATGGCGGGCGATTTCGCGGCGCGTCTTCGAGTGATCGTTCACGCGCCAGAGATAATCGCCGTTCGGCATCGGCGTGAATGTACCGTCGAGCGGAAGAATTTCGAGGCCGTGGCGCGGCAGATCGAGATCGCGAATAATTTCGGGACGAAGCAGCGAAACAACATATGAGTACACGGAGAACTTGAAGCCGGGAACAATTTCTTCGGTGACCGCGGCGCCGCCTAGAACGTGGCGTTTCTCGAGTACGAGCACTTTGCGGCCCGCGCGCGCGAGATACGCCGCGTTCACAAGGCCGTTGTGGCCGCCGCCGATTACGATTGCATCGTATTGAGTTGGCATGGGGAAAAGCCGCGCGACGACTCGAGCGCGAGGAGCTCGTTCGAAGCCGTGACATTTTACAGGCCCCAGCGGTTTGCGCCAACAAAGAAGCGTTCGCAGGCTGACCTGTGGTCACGACGATGGCGCGGTAATAAGTGAGGTGTGCCCTCGGAAGCTTTCTAGCTCGGCAGCACGCTAGTTTCCGAGTCATGCGTTCATCGGGCGTTGGGTTCAACCATCTGTTGGTGAATCGCGTACGCAGCGAGCGTTCACTGCACGAATTTCAAGACTCAAACGCTCCACCAACGCTGCGGCGAAAGTAATCCGCCTTTGTTGACTTGCTATTGGGCGCGGCATAACATTCGCGGCGATGCCCGATTCTTCTCCACTCTCCGGCCGAACGATTTCCCACTTCCGCATCATCGAGAAGTTGGGAGGCGGCGGCATGGGTGTCGTGTACAAGGCCGAGGACACCAAACTCAGCCGGTTCGTGGCTCTCAAGTTCCTTCCGGACGAGGTGGCCAAAGACACACAAGCCCTGAGCCGTTTTCAGCGCGAAGCCAAGGCGGCCTCCGCGCTAAATCATCCGAATATTTGCACGATTTACGAGATTGATGAGCATAACGGGCAGGCATTCATCGCCATGGAGTTTCTGGACGGCGAAACGCTGAAACAGCGCATCGGCGGAAAGCCTGTGGAGACGGAGGCACTGCTCGGTTTGGCGATTGAGATTGCCGACGCTCTGGATGCTGCCCATGCCGCAGGCATCGTCCACCGTGACATCAAGCCTGCAAATATTTTTGTCACCAAACGCGGCCACGCAAAGATTCTTGATTTTGGTCTGGCGAAGACGTTGCCGTCCGCATCCACGATGGCCATGTCGGCTACACGCGAGACCGTGGACGTTGTAGCGCCCGAGCACCTGACCAGCCCGGGTAGCACGCTCGGCACGGTTGCCTATATGTCTCCGGAGCAAGTGCGCGGCAGAGACCTTGATGCGCGAACGGACCTATTCAGCTTCGGAGTGGTGATTTACGAAATGGCGACAGGGACATTGCCGTTTCGCGGCGAGACTTCCGGTGTGCTCGCGGAAGCCATTCTCAATCGTTCCCCTCTGCCGCCTGCGCGATTGCATCCCTACGTTCCCGCGGAGCTGGAACGGATCATCGGCAAAGCTCTCGAAAAAGATCGCGACCTTCGCTACCAGAATGCCGCCGAACTCCGCGCCGATCTCAAGCGCCTGCGCCGCGACACTGGCTCCGGCGACATCTCGTCCGGTTCCTTCCCCTCCGCGTTCTCCGCGTCCCAACGCTCAGAAGTTTCCACTTCGGCGGGAACCTCTCCTCCACCACCCGCGACAAATCCGACTTCCGGAACCGCCGCCGCTTATCCCTCCAACAGCGCTGTCATCGCCGCGGCCGCCTCCCGCAACAAGGGCAAAGCCCTTTCCCTCGGCGCGGCGCTTCTTCTTCTCGTTCTCGCTGCGGGTTATGGCCTCTACCACTTAGCTTTCAGCCACCGCGCTGCCGAAGGCCCCGGCACGATCACAAAAATCAGCCAGTGGAATAAGACGATGTACTCCGTCGCCCTCTCGCCCGACGGCCGCACCATCGCCTTCGTCTCTCCAGTCGATGGCTATGACCAGGTCTTTGTCATGCTCACCTCCGGCGGCGACCCGCTGCAACTCACTAAGGATGAGGGCAATAAGGCGGTTGGGGGGTTCTCCTTCGACGGCACGGAAATCTACTTCGCCCAAACCCTAGGCGATTACGACATCTGGAGCATCCCCACGCTTGGTGGCACTGCCAAGCACCTGGCTGCGGGCATCTTTGTCGCTCCATCTGCTGATGGCCAGTTCCTATTCACTGAGAAGAGTGACGGACGGATCGTTCGCACGCCCAGGTCCGGCTCCGGGGAAGAAGTGATTTGCACTCTGCCTGAGCCCGGTATTCTGAAAAGCTATCCCGATGGACAGCATCTGCTCATCGTTTCGTACCAAAGTGCGAGATCAGTGTGGCTTCAACGTCTTGACCTCGCGAGCCGGCAAATCGAAAAGCTGGCCGAACTGCCCGATATTTCCTCTACTTTCGCCTGGGCAGATCCCGGAAAAACCCTGTATCTCAGCCGCAGCGTCAAAGGCATCAACAACATTTGGGAATATTCCCTGCAGGATCATTCTTTCAGGCAAATCACTTTCGGCCCCGGTCCTGACAGGAGCCCAATGTCCGATCCCAACGGCAAGGGCCTTTACTTCATCAATGGTAAAAGCGCCGGGACGCTCACTCTCTATCGCGCTCCCTCGAAGCAATTCTCCGACATTGTCACCGAGGATGCGACGCAGCCAACTCTTTCGAGCGACGGCCGCCGTCTCGCCTACATAACCCACCCCGAGCCGGATAAAACAGAATTGTGGGTTTCCGACCTTGCCGGCGATAACCGGCTCAAGCTCTCATCCTCGGGGGAGGGTCTGGAAACCCTGGCATGGTCGAACGACGCCAGCAAATTTCTTTATGCTGACGTCGAAGGCGGGGTGCCTCGTCTGTTGATCATCGATGCCGACGGCACGCACCTCCAGCCTCTTCCCTGGGCGGGAGAGTTTATCGGATTCGCTATATGGGAACCGGGAGATCAATCTATCATTCTGGGTGGCCTCGATAAAGACCGGCGAACTCTAAAAAACTGGAGAATTGTCTTGGGCGGTTCCCCCGCCGTTCCTTTCTTCGATCACTGCGGCATGGCAGTCGATTCCTCCCCCGGCGGGAAATTTATCATCAGCACATCCATCTGGGGAGAAAACCCGGGCCTGTTTCAATACTCGCTCGCCGATAAAAAATGCACCACCCTGAAGTCCGGCATCACAACTTACATTGCCATGTATTCCGCAGACGGCAAGTCCTATCTCTATTCACTCGCTGCTCATGGCGAAACCACCATCTTCCGCCAGCCCTGGCGCAACGGCACGCCAATCGGTTCCCCTGTCCCCGCCCTCAAAATCCCGCTGGCTTTGCGCGAAGACTATAGCGGCAACGCTTTTGCCGTCTCCCGCGATCTCTCTTCGGTGGTCTACGCCCGCCCCGGCGGCCACGATGACCTCTATCTCCTGAGCCAAAAATAAATCCTAGTGGCGAAGAAGATTCGTCTGCGTTGACTTGGCCGAATGGCCAGCATAAGATTCGCTTCCATGCCCGATTCTTCTCCACTCTCCGGCCGGACGATTTCCCACTTCCGCATCATCGAGAAGTTGGGAGGCGGCGGCATGGGTGTCGTGTACAAGGCCGAGGACACCAAACTCAGCCGGTTCGTGGCTCTCAAGTTCCTTCCGGACGAGGTGGCCAAAGACACACAAGCCCTGAGCCGTTTTCAGCGCGAAGCCAAGGCGGCCTCGGCGCTGAATCATCCGAACATCTGCACCATTTATGAGATCGATGAACATAACGGGCAGGCATTCATCGCCATGGAGTTTCTGGACGGCGAAACGCTGAAACAGCGCATCGGCGGAAAGCCTGTGGAGACGGAGGCGCTGCTCGGTTTGGCGATTGAAATTGCTGACGCTCTGGATGCCGCTCACGCAAAAGGCATCGTTCACCGCGACATCAAGCCTGCGAATATCTTCGTCACCGATCGCGGGCACGCGAAGATTCTTGATTTCGGGCTGGCAAAGACGTTGCAGTCGGCATCGGCGCTGTCGATGTCGGCGACGCAGGATATGGCCGACGGGGTAGCTCCCGAGCAACTGACGAGTCCGGGCAGCACGCTCGGGACCATTGCCTATATGTCGCCGGAGCAGGTACGGGCGAAGGAGTTGGACGCCCGAAGCGACCTTTTTTCCTTCGGCGCGGTGCTCTATGAGATGGCGACAGGCACGTTGCCATTCCGCGGCGAAAGCTCCGGCGTAATCACTGAAGCGATTCTGAACCGTACGCCGGCTCCGCCAATGCGATTGAATGCCGATGTCCCGGCAGACCTCGAGCGCATCATCGCGAAGGCGCTAGAGAAAGACCGCGACACGCGGTATCAGCATGCCTCCGATATGCGCGCAGACCTGAAGCGGCTCAATCGCGACATGAATTCGAGCCGGCACTCTGCGGCCGAAAAGAGCGACTCGTCGCACGTGCATCCCGCGCCCGCTGCGCCGACGACTAAGTCCGTTGCCGTGCTCTATTTCGAAAATCAGGGCGGCTCGAAGGAAGATGAATATCTGCGCGACGGCATCACCGAGGACATCATTACAGAGCTTTCCAAAATCAGCGGTTTGAATACTTTCTCCCGGCCGACGGTTTTGGCATTCCGCGACAAGCCCGTGACTCCCGCGCAGATCGGCCAGCAGCTTGGTGCGGCCTACGTCCTCACTGGCACCTTGCGTCGCGCCGGCGCGCGCCTGCGCATCAGCGCCCAGCTCATCGACACGCGCACCGATTTTCCGCTCTGGTCGGAGCGCTTCGACCGCGAGATGAAGGATGTCTTCGAAGTGCAGGACGAAATGGCGCGCAAGATCGCCGAGGCCCTGCGCGTGAAACTTTCCCCGCAGGAGCTCAAGGCCCTGGCGGACAAGCCCACCGAAAACCCGCAAGCCTACGACCTCTACCTTCGCGGAAAGCGCTACGCGCGGCGTCTGACTCGTCAGGATGTCGAGTTCGCTCTGCAGATGTTCGAAAACGCGGTGTCCCTTGACCCGAGTTTCGCCCTGGCTTATGCCGCCAGCGCCAACGCCTGCGCGATGTACTACTCCTTTTTTACCCGCGATCAAGTGTGGGTCGAACGGGCAAGGGAGGCGTCCGGAAAGGCCGTGGCGCTGCGCTGGGATCTGCCCGAAACGCACGTCAGCCAAGCCTGGGTGCTCTACGCCGCTGGCCTTTATGACGAAGCCGTTCGCATGGTGAAGAAGGCCATCGAACGCAAGCGCGACTGCGACGGCGCGTATTACCTGCTTTGCCGCGCGCTCTTTGCCGCGGGGCGCGCGCAAGAGGTTGTGGACGTTTCGGAATCCACGATCGAGGCGAGCGGCGAAGACTACAACGTTTATGTGCCCATCCTGAATGCCCTCGGCGACATGAACAAGCAGGAAGCCCAGCTCAATATGACCCAGAGATTCTGCGTAGCGCTGGAAAACCATTTGAAACATGTGCCTGAGGATGCGCGAGCGCGCATCCTGCTCGGCGCCAACTACGCCAGATTGGGACGCGAGCAAGACGCGTTACGCGAACTTAACCTAGCTGTCACGTTGCGTGCCAATGAGGCCTCGATTCTCTACAACGCGGCTTGCGTCTATTGCGGCCTCAAGAGAAAGACCGAAGCCTTGGATACCTTGCGCAAAGCGTGGGAAGCAGGTTCGAAGGACGCCGTCTGGGCCCGCCGGGACCCCGATCTCGCCATGCTTCACGGCGACCCTGAGTTTGAGCGCATGTACCCGGAAAAGCCCGCGTCACCGTCCGCCTCGGATTCCCACTAGTTCTACTCGATCTGTTCAGACTCGCGTCGCTCGCCTCGGCCTCGCGCGCGCCTATGCTGTCTCTCGGCTTTATTTCCGTTGTGTTGCAGGAAGAGTGCGGCGGGCACTATAATTTGCGGGCTTCAAACGAACTTTGAGCCGCCTTGCGGAGTAGCGTGCGCATTCGATGTGTGCGATGCGAGCGATTACGCGGCTAGGAGAGAACGTGCCAATCGGAACTGCGTTTCACGACAGAACTTTGCCTCTGTGCGAAAGCCTGAACTATCGCGAGTGGTCGGGCTACTACGCGGTGAGCGTGTACGAGATGCACCACGAGCACGAGTACAACGCGATCCGCAATGCGGCCGCGCTCTTTGACGTGACTCCTCTCTTCAAATATTTCATTTCGGGCAAGGATGCGACGAAGTTTGTAAATCGCGTGATTACGCGCGATATCAACAAAGTGAAAGTTGGGCAGGTGATTTACTGTTGCTGGTGCGATGAAGACGGAAAAGTGATTGACGACGGCACGATCTCGCGCCTTACGCAAGATACATATCGTTGGACTGCGGCGGATCCGAGTATCCGCTGGTTCCAGCAGAATGCGCTGGGGCTCGACGTCAACATCGAAGACATTACGGACCAGGTCGCCGCGCTCGCGCTGCAAGGGCCGACATCGGGGCGTCTGTTGCAGCGCGCGGCCACTGCCGACATCACGAATCTAAAATATTTTCGCTTCACGCGCGGGAACATCGGCGGAGTGGACGTAGACATTTCGCGAACCGGCTACACCGGCGATCTTGGCTACGAAGTGTGGATTCCGTGGGCCGAGGCAGGAACAGTTTGGGATGCGCTGATGGAAGCGGGGCAACAATTCGATATTCATCCGGCCGGAATGCTGGCGCTCGACGTGGCGCGAATCGAAGCTGGGCTGATTTTGATCGAAGCGGATTATTTCAGCAGCAAGAAGGCGCTGATCGAGTCGCAGAAATATTCACCGTACGAAATCGGACTCGGGCGGCTGGTGGATTTGAAGAAAGAACATTTCATCGGGCGCACGGCGCTGGAAGAAGAAAACCGGCGCGGCCCGAAGCGGCTGCTGATGGGAATTGACGTGAATTGGGACGACGTCGAGCGGCAATTCGAGACGGTCGGCCTCGCGCCGCAAGTGCCGAGCACGGCGTCTCGCACGGCGGTGCCCGTTTATCGCGGCGGATTGCAGGTGGGCAAAGCAACTTCGAGCACGTGGTCGCCGACGCTCAAGAAAATGATCGCGCTCGCCAGCATCAACCGCGAGCACGCCGCGGCCGGAACCGAATTGCAAATGGAATTGACGGTGGAGGCGGAGCGGCAGAAAGTGCGCGCGACGGTGCGCGAATTGCCGTTCTTCAATCCTCCTCGAAAAACAGCGACTCCCATCAGGTAGCGCAACGCTGGGGCGGCGGGCGCAAAGGACAGAAAAATGATCGATGAAAATTTGCGGCCCCTGCACGTCTGCGAGCGCCGCCATCGCGCTGCTCGCCGCGGAATTATCCGAGTCGTTTTTATTTTGTTCGCAATGCTCGCCGCGGTTCCCGCCTCGACGTTCGCCCAGGAGACAGCGATGGGAAAGTGCCCGCCGGAAACGCGCAAGGATAACGTGATCGAAATGATTCACGGCGTTTCGGTCACCGACCCCTATCGCTGGCTCGAAGATCAGAAGAGTCCCGAAACGCGCGAGTGGATTGAGGCTGAGGACAAGTGCACCTCAGCAATTCTCGATGCCGTGCCCGGCCGGGCGGAAATTGAGAGGCGCTTTTCGGAATTGATGAAGGTCGAGTCGGTGGGATTGCCGCGCGAGCGCCACGGCGTTTACTTCTTTTCAAAGCGCGCGCCAGATCAACAACTGTACGTCATCTACAAGCGCGACGGCCTCCACGGCAAGGATGAAGTTCTAATCGATCCACACCCGCTGAGCGCGGACCACACGACGAGCGTCGGCCTATTGGACGTATCGAGTGATGGCTCGCTCGTGGCGTACAACGTTCGCGCCGGCGGACAGGATGAAGTTACCGTCCGCTTTTTGGACGTGAAGACGATGACAGCGCTGCCGGACGAATTGCCGCACGCCGATTATTTCAGCCTTTCGATCGAGCCTGATAATCATGGCGCGTATTACACACGCATGACGCCAGATGGACCGCGGGTGCTTCACCATGTGATGGGCACGGACGTGAAGACGGACACGGAAATTTTCGGCAAAGGTTTCGGAACGGACAAAATCATCGGAGAGAAACTCTCCGAGGACGGCCGCTATCTCGTGATTGACGTCATTTACGGTTCGGGCAGCACGCGTTCAGAAGTTTATTTGAAGGATTTGAAGAGCAGCGAACCAGTGAAAGCAATCGTGAATGATTCGAATTCGCTTTTCTACGGCGATATCGAAGGCGGCCCGCTTTACGTGATGACGAATTGGAAGGCACCGCACTGGCACATTTATTCTGTGGATTTGAAGAATCCAGCACGCGATGCATGGACGGAAATCATTCCCGAGTCGGACGCTTCCATCCAAAACTTCGGGCTATATGGCGGCAGAATGATTGTGGAGTACGTTCGCAACGCCACCTCCCAGCTGTGGGTCTTCGAAGCGAATGGTAAATTCGTGGGCGATGTGCCGCTGCCGTCGCTCGGTTCAGTGAGCGGGACAACGGGACGATGGGAGAATGGCCAGACGTTTTTCAATTTCGAGTCGTTCAATCGGCCCGCCACGATACTTTCCTACGATATGAAGACGGGAAAACTGGACACGTGGCAGAAGTCTTCGGTGCCGATTGATAGCGACAAATACACGGTCGAGCAAGTCTGGTACGAATCGAAAGACAAGACGCGCGTGCCGATGTTCCTTTTTTATAAGAAAGGTCTGGTCCGCGACGGCGCGCGGCCGGTGTTCCTGACGGGTTATGGCGGATTCAATGTGAGCAACACTCCGGTGTTTCGCCCGCTTGGCGTGGTCCTGGCGGATCAAGGCGGGATTTACGCGCTGGCCAATTTGCGCGGAGGCGGCGAATTCGGCGAGGCATGGCATCACGCGGGAATGATGGAGAACAAGCAAGACGTTTTCGACGATTTTATTGCGGCCGGAGAATGGCTGATCGCGAACAAGTACACGAACTCGTCGAAGCTGGCGATTGCGGGCGGCAGCAACGGCGGATTGTTGGTTGGAGCGGCGATGACGCAACGGCCCGATTTATTTAAGGCTGTGGTGTGCCTCTATCCGCTGCTCGATATGGTGCGCTATCAGAAATTTCCGCCAGCGACGTGGTGGGTGCCGGAGTACGGATCGTCGGATGATGCCGCGCAATTCAAATATATTCTGGCGTATTCGCCTTATCAGAATGTGAAGGACGGCACGAAATATCCCGCGACGCTTTTTGTTACGGGCGACGGCGATACGCGCGTGAATCCGCTTCATGCGCGGAAGATGGCCGCGCGCGTTCAGGCGGCGAATGGTGGCGAAAACCCCATCCTAATTCTCTACGACACGAAGTCAGGACATTCCGGCGGCCGGCCGCTGAACAAGGAAATCGAGGAGAACACGGACATCGCCAGCTTTCTATTCTTGGAGCTTGGAGTAACGGCGAAGTAACGCAGACGCGGCCTGCCTGCGTCTAATGACACGGACAATTGACACGAACATTCAAGGGGGCATCTCAGTGGGAATGATGAATCGTAGGATTCTTGCGCGCGTTTGCGTAGCGCTGATTTTCGCTGTCACTGCCGGAGTGGCGCAGGCTTCAGCTGCAGGCCCGGCGGCGCCAGCGCTGGGCCCGATTAAGTTGTGGGTGGACGCTACGCAAGCGCCGCAAAAAATTCTGCACGCGAGGGAAACGATTCCCGTTCACGCGGGCGCGCTGACGCTTTATTACCCGGAATGGATTCCGGGGGAGCACGCGCCGGATGGCCCAGTCGCGAATCTTGCAGGGCTGAAATTCAGCGCGGGCGGAAAAGGAATTCCCTGGCGGCGCGATTTGGTGGACATGTTTGCTTTCCATCTCGATATTCCGGCTGGAGCGGATTCACTCGATGTGCAGCTCGATTTTTTGCTGTCAGCGCCTGCGACGGGATTTTCCGCCGGAGCTTCGGCAACAGCGTCTCTCGACCTATTGAGCTGGAATCAAGTGCTGCTCTATCCGAAGGGCTACACGGCCGACGCAATCACGTTTGACGCGAGCTTGAGGCTGCCCGACGGCTGGAAGTTCGCAACTTCCCTGCCCGTGGCAAGCCAGGGCGGCGGCGAGATCCATTTTTCGGCGGTGTCGCTCGATATGCTGGTGGACTCGCCGGTGATTTCCGGGCGCTTCCTGCGCGTGATTGATTTATCGCCGGGGCAAACGCCGCCGCATGAAATTGACATCGCGGCAGACAGCGCTGCGGTCGTTGCGATGCCGCCGGAGCTCCAATTGCATTTGCGCAATTTGGTGACGGAGGCGGGCGCGCTTTTCGGCTCGCGGCACTATCGCGACTATCATTTTCTGCTGACGCTCAGCGACGACGTGGCGCATTTCGGCCTAGAACATCACGAGTCGGATGATTCGCGTCTGCCCGAGCGATCGCTGATTGATGAATCGTTGCGGCTTGACGGTGCTGGATTGCTGCCGCACGAATACGTTCACTCTTGGAATGGAAAATATCGCAGGCCCTTCGATCTCGCGACGCCCGATTTCCAGCAGCCGATGAAAGATGATTTGTTGTGGGTGTATGAGGGGCTGACGGAATATCTCGGAAACGTTCTCACGGCTCGCAGCGGACTCTATACGCAGCAGGAATATCGCGAGCACCTCGCCGATATCGCGTCAACCTATGAATACCAAACCGGACGCACGTGGCGGCCGTTGCAGGACACGGCTGACGCCGCGTCGCTTTTATATTTTGCGGGCGGCGATTGGGAGAACTGGCGCCGCGGCACCGACTACTACGACGAAGGCGAATTGATCTGGCTCGAATTGGACACGAAAATCCGGCAGCTCACGCGGAACAGCAAGTCCATTGATGATTTCTGCAAACTTTTCGAGGGAGGGCCGGGCGGACAGCCGGATTTGAAGACCTACACTTTCGATGATGTTGTGAACGGACTGAATGCAGTGGCTCCGAATGATTGGCGCGGGCTGCTCACCGAACGCCTGACTTCGCTCAGCCCGCACGCGCCGCTCGGCGGGATCGAGAATGGCGGCTGGAAGCTCGTCTACAACGAAGCGCCCAATGAAATCAGAGAGGCCGGCGAAGAAGCCTACAATCACTTGAATCTGCGCGACTCGATGGGACTGAGCGTCAACGAAGACGGCGCAATCGGAGACGTGATTCACGGAGGGCCGTCGTACAACGCGGGGCTCGGGCCGGGGATGCGCATCGTCGCGGTGAATGGGCGGCAGTTTTCGCCGGCTGCGATTGGCGAGGCCATCGAGGCTGCGAAATCGAGCTCGGAGCCGATCAATCTATTGGTGGCGAACGGCGTGTATATGAAATCGTATGCGGTGGATTATCACGGCGGGCTTCGATTTCCGCATCTGGAGCGCGTCGAATCGCAGCCGGACTTGCTCGGCGACATCGCCAAGCCACACGCGACGCAGTAAAACACTCGAGCTTGCATTTACTCGGAATGAATGAACGAGCGCAAGAACCGGCTCACGAGGAATGGATGTCGGCCGATGAATACGGCCGGCAATTGCCGGACTTCACCGTTAATCTGCTGGTGAGGGACATCGCGCGGTCGATCGCTTTCTATCGCGATGTTCTCGGCGCCATCGTGCACCATTCCGATCCGGATTTCGCGGCATTGCGCGCGGCGCGGCTTGAATTCATGATTCACGCCGACCACGCGTACGAAAAGCACGCATGGCAGCAGGAACTCAAGAGTGGGGCGCGGCGCGGATTGGGCGCAGAGTTGCGGCTATTCCATGTGGATCCGGATGAAGTGGAAAAGCGTGCGCGGGCGGCCGGGGCAAAGATACTACAGCCGGCGCAGGAAAAGCCGCATGGCTGGCGCGACGTGATTCTCGAAGATCCTGATGGCTACACTTGGGCCATCGGCATTCCGAAATAATCCAAATAAAATTACAGCGTTTTGCAGCTAGTAGCCTTCGCCTTCGGCGTCGCTTGAGACCACGACTTTGCCGGCAAAGCGCCGGTACGTGAACACCGTGTATCCAGTGGCCAGAGCCATCCCGATAACCCACCATACGAGGCCGACGCGAAGTCCGTGTTCCGGGCCGTGCGCTGAATACACGGTGAGTCCGAATGCGGGATTCGTCGCGGCTGGCAGAACGTAAGGATAAAGGCCGGTGGCGGCGCTTGTTAGCATGCCGAGAATGTAGGCGCACGATGCGAGGAATGCTCTTGGCTCGTCGCGCCGTCGCTCGAACCAGAACACGCCGAGAAGGCCTGCCACGGCGAGCACTGGAAATACGAATCCCCACGGACGCGCGCGCAAACCCAACGCGAGCTGTGGCTGAAGCTTGAAACTGGCAGTCGTAATGGCAATCGTCATCAGCACGACGAGCCACCACACCTGACTCACGAGGCGCGAGGCGCGTGCCGAGACGTCGCCGCTCGTCTTGAGCGCGACCCACAATCCGCCGTGCATCGTCAGCGCGGCGAGTGCTGCGACGCCGACGAGAATCGTGTACCAGTCCAAAATTCCCGGGTTCGCCCCAGGAAAAAAATTGGTCCAGAGCGGCTCGAAGAAAATTCCGTTGGCGTCGAGCGGCACGCCGCGAATTACGTTGCCGAGCGCAGCGCCGAAGAAAACAGCGAGCAGAACGCTCGACAAGGCGAACACGACGTCCCAGAACGCAGCCCAGAGCGGGGAGACGACGTGGCTGCGGAACTCGACCGATGTACCGCGCAAAATCAAAAGCCAGAGCACCATCATGAGCGGGAGATAAAACCCGGCGAAGCTCGAGGCGTAGAGCGCGGGGAATGCGAAATAGAGAACGCCGCCTCCGGCGATGAGCCAGACTTCGTTGCCGTCCCACACGGGGCCGATCGAGCCAATTACCGCGCGCCGGTCGGCATCGGTGTGTGCGATCCAGAGATGAACGATTCCTGCGCCAATGTCGAAGCCATCGAGGACGACGTACATCGCGATCATCAGGGCGACAAGCGCGAACCAGATCGTCTCCATCTCGTGCCTCCTAATCCGCCGCGGCCGGTTGCGGCTGGGTTGGTGTGCCGGGCGCGGAGCTGTGTCCCGCGGGCCCTTCGTCAATTTCGCGATAGATCAGGAAAAGAAACAGCACGCTTAGGACTACATAGAGACCACAGAAACCGAGTAGCGTGAACCATGCGTTCCCTGCCGACACTTGCTTCGAGACGCCCGCGCTCGTCCGCATCAATCCGTAGATCAGCCACGGCTGGCGGCCAACTTCCGCCGTGATCCAGCCGGCGGTGTTGGCGATGAATGGAAATGGAAACGTAAGCATGAGAATCCAGAGCGTGGCTCGCGAGGTGTATAAAGTTCCGCGGAAAAGCTTGAAAATTGCGAGCAGGAGAATAGCAACGAAAAACGTGCCGAGCCCTACCATGATGTGATAGGCGAAATAGAGGAGCGGAATGTTGTCCGACTCTTGGTTCCGCGGAAACGCGTCGAGGCCTTTTACTTCAGCGGTCCACACGCGGTAGGTGAGGAAGCTTAGCGCGTAAGGAATGATGATCGGATTGTCGAGGCGGCGCTTCTCCATATCCGGCTGGCCAATAATCGCTAGCGGCGCGCCCGGCCCGGATTGGAAGAGTCCTTCCATGCCCGCAAGGGTGGCAGGCTGGTGCGTCGCGACCATTCTTCCCTGAATATCGCCGGTAGGACTAAGTTGCGCCAAGGCCGCGATGGTTCCGACGGTGATCGCGACGCGCAAGAAGAGCTTGCCGAAATCGGTACGCTGCTGCGACAAGAGATAAAACGCGCCGACGGCGGCCATTACGAAGCAGCCCGTCTGCACCGCGCCGAGCATGGTATGCGCGTACTGCGCGAGCGCCCAGGGATTTAGGATGAGCGCCCAGAAACTCGTCAGCGCGTATGATCCGTTCGCTTCAATTGCATAGCCGACGGGATGCTGCATCCAGGCGTCCGTGGCCACGATGAAAAAGCCCGAGAGCCACGAGCCGATGAACATCATGAGGGACGAGAGCCAGTGAAGTTTTGGGCCGAGACGCTTTTCGCCGAAGAGAAAAAGTCCCAGGAATGATGACTCGAGAAAAAATGAGAAGACGCCTTCCATGGCGAGCGTTTGGCCAATCACGCCGCCCGCTAATTTCGAGAATGCCGACCAATTTGTGCCGAACTGAAATTCCATCGGGATGCCGGTCACGACTCCGAGCGCGAAACTGATGCCGAAAATCCTGCCCCAGAATTTCGCGGATTGGTTCCAGCGAGCGTCACCGGTGCGCAACGCGATCGTTTTCATGATGAAGATGAGGAGAGCGAGCCCCATCGTTAGCTGAGGAAAGATGTAGTGGAACGTGATCGTGAAGGCGAAATGAAGACGATGCACGAATAATGCGTCTGCCATGAGCGGCCTCCTTCCGGCAGAGCTTGCTAATCGGCAGAGTGTACCGCATCGTCGCGGAAACGGTGCGATTTGCGTCGCGCGTAGCGGTGGCGGAACGCACGGCATCCAGGCACCGCGCTTGTTTTCGCGGCTTGGAAATCACGCGCGAAAATGAGAACATCCACCTTCTTTGCCGCTTTATCTGTACCATTGGGGCGAATGAATCCTGGAGGACGAGCCTTGCGCTTGAATCGCGTCTGTACAATTTCTTTTGCAATCTTATTGCTGAGCGCTGCTGTATCGGCACAAACCCCGAAGCGCGCGATCACATTCGACGATTTGATTTCCATGCGGCGCGTGAGCGATCCGCAAATTTCGCCCGACGGGAAATGGATCGCGTACACCGTAGGAGTGTCCGATAAGGAAGCCAATCACACGGTGTCCGATATTTGGATTGTTGCCACAACGGGCGGCGAGCCGCGGCAGATCACGCGCGGAGGAAGCGATGAGCGGGCGCGCTGGTCGCCAGATGGCAAGAAGCTTGCGTTTCTCTCCGGGCGCGACGGCAATACGCAGGTCTATTGGATTTCGCTGGCGGGCGGCGAAGCCTCGCGGCTCACTTCCCTTTCGGGAGGCGCCGACAATGAACTGTGGTCGCCTGACGGCAAGACGATCGCGTTCGTTTCGCGCGTGTATCCCGATTGCACGGACGACGCGTGCAACGCGAAGCGCGACGCCGACAAGGCGAAGAGCAAGGCCCACGCGCGGATCTACACGAAACTTCTCTATCGCCACTGGACGCAGTGGTGGGACGGCAAGCGCAGCCACTTGTTCTCCGTCTCAGCAGATGGCGGTGCGCCGCAGGATTTGACGCCCGGCGCCGACTACGATGTTCCGCCGTTCAATCTCGGCGATCCCGAAGCAATCGCTTACTCGCCCGATGGCCAGGAACTCGCATTCACTGCGAACACCGACAAGGACGAAGCGCTGAGCACGAACAACGACATATTCGTTGTTGCCGTGAAAGGCGGCGCGGCGCCGAAGCGCATCACTGATAATCCGGGGGCCGATTGGGGACCGAAATACTCGCCGGACGGAAAATCGATTGCGTACCGCGCGCAGCTCACGGCCGGCTTCGAATCGGATCGCTGGCGGTTATTTGTCCATGACCGCGCTTCGGGAAAAAACATCAACTTGACCGAGCAATTTGACGAAGACGTTGCGGGGCTGAATTGGACGGCCGACAGCAAGACGATTTATTTTCAGACGGAAGAAAAAGGCGAGATGCCGATTTACTCGATCGGCGTCGCGGGCGGAAGCGCCCCGGTTAAGATTCTCGCGGACGGGTACTACGGTGAATTCGACATCAGCCGTGATGGCCACACAATTGCATTTACGCGCAGCAGCCTGGAATTTCCTCCGGAGATTTTTGTTTCGGCGATTGACGGGCACGGCATTCGCGAACTGACGCATCATAACGGCGCCGTCCTCGCGCAGATCGATATGCCGAAGATGGAGCCTTTCTGGTATGCCGGCGCCGACGGAACGCAGATCGAAGAATTCATCATTCGGCCGCCGAATTTTGATGAAACGAAAAAGTATCCAATGCTGCTTCTCGTGCACGGCGGCCCGCAGGTGCCGTGGAGCGACGCGTGGAGCTACCGTTGGAATGCGGCAGTCTTTGCCGCGCCAGGGTACGTTGTCGTGATGCCAAATCCGCACGGCTCTCCCGGTTACGGCTCGAAATTTACGGAAGAAATCAGCAAGGACTGGGGCGGGAAGGTCTACACGGACGTCATGGCCGGAGTGGACGCCGCGGTCGCGAAATATCCGTTCATTGACGGCGCGCGCGTCGCGGCAGGCGGCGCTTCCTACGGCGGATTCATGATGGACTGGATCGCCACGCACACCGATCGCTTCAAATGCATCATCAGCCATGCAGGGCCCTACGACGCACGCAGCATGTACGGCGCGACGGAAGAACTGTGGTTCGAGGAATGGGAATATGGCGGAACGCCGTGGGCGAATCCGGAGCTCTATGACAAGTTCTCGCCGGAAAAAAATGCGGCGGCGCTCGGCAAATTCAAGACGCCGACGCTCGTCACCGGCGGCGAACTCGATTTCCGCGTTCCTTACACGCAGGACCTAGAATTCTTCAACGCACTGCAGCGGCAAGGCGTGCCGTCAAAGCTGATGATCTTTCCCAATGAAGGCCACTGGATCCTGCAGCCGCAGGATAGCGAGCTTTGGTACAAGACGGTCGCCGACTGGCTCGCGACGTATCTGAAGTAATTCGCGATCTTCTCCGGATCGCGAAAACAAACGGAGCGGGCAAGAACCCGCTCCGTTTTCCATTTGTGCTGTCGTCACTGCTGTTGACGTTCTTTCGAAATGCGTTCGTACTGTCCTATTGTCGCTTCGACCATACGATCGGCCGTAAACTTTTCCGCGATCGTTGCGCGCGCAGCGTCGCCGAATCGTTTCGCTTCATCTCGAGAACGCAAGAGCCGCAGCGTCGCATCGGTAAATGCAGCCGGATCGGGCGCGGGGACGAGAAGTCCGTTGCGCTCGTGCGTGACCATCTCCGGGACGCCGCCGCTGGCCACGCCGATTACCGGCAATCCGTACGACATGGCGGCTAGTATTGATGTTCCAAGCGGCTCGGCGAGCGATGGGAACAAAAAGATGTCGAGCGCGCGATAGATGTCCGCGATTCGTTCAACAAATCCGGCAAAGATTGCAGCGCGTGCCACGCCGAGTTTCTTCGCGAGGGACTCAAGCTCGCGGCGGCACGGGCCGTCGCCTGCGAGAATCAACCTGCAATTTGGAAATTCGTGGAGGATTGCAGGCATCGCGCGGATCAGCGCGTCCTGCTCTTTTTCGGGGAGCAGATAGCCCACGCAGCCGAGCAGAATTTCGTTCTCGGCGACGCCGAGATTATCACGGGCTTGTGCGCGCTCGCCTGCCGCAACGGGTGTGGGAAGTTCGACTCCTTCGTAGACAACTGCGACTTTCTCGGCGGCGATTCCGGACGGAATCACGCTTTCCGCGACGAAGCGCGATACCGCGATGATGCGTTGCGCGGCATGATAGCGTGCGAGAGCGATGCGGCCGCCCGCGAGCGGATTTGCCACGCGCCGCTGCGCCACAAGCGCCGCGCGGCGATGCGCGCCGGCAAGCCATGCGATGGTCAGGCCGTGGGGATCGTGCGCGTGAACGATGTCCCAGCGGCGCTCACGCATGACTTTTCGCAGCAGGCGCGCGCCGCCGGGGCGAACACTTCGCGCAGGAATGGCGTGGACGGTGAAACCTTCCGCGAGTGCGCACTTTTTAAGCGCGCCGCCGCTGAGAGCGAGGAGTTCCACGTTGTGGCCGCGCGCGCGCAGTCCCCGCAGCGTGAGAAGGACTTGATTTTGGCCGCCGCGCCAATCGGGGCGCGTATCTATGTGGATGGAAGAAATCGGCATGGCGATGCGATTGCGGCTCCGATGAACGCCGGAGTGTAGCATCCGCGATTTCAGGCGTCGAGGCGGGGAGAAAAGCGGCGCTTGTTTCGTGGCCATCGCATTACGATTTAAACGAAACGACGAATGTGGCGCAGTGCAATTGGTCAACCGTAGCGCCGGCATCTTGCCGGCGTTTTTGATCTCTGCAGCCGCGCGGAAAAACGCCGGCAAGATGCCGGCGCTACGAATGCAATCGAGTCCGTAGTTTCCACAATTGACAGCTCTACGCCGCGGTGAGAGTTTGCGCGAGTCCGAGCTTTCGTGAGGCCGCGCATCATGGCGTTTCGCCGGGCTTTGTGCATTGGGTGTCTGTTCGCGATTTCGATCCTCTCCGTGGCGCGAGCCGCGCGCGCCGACAATCTTACGATCACCAGCTCGCCACCCGGCGCGAAAGTCGAGATGAACGGCGTTGTCGTCGGCACGACGCCGTATCAAATGAAGGTGCCCGGCAGCTATCTACACAGGCCGCACTCAGTCTTCAGCGAAAAGCTTGAACATCAGATGACCGCGCGAATTTACAAAGAAGGATTCGCGGCACAGGAAGTAGTTCTCACCGAAGGGCCGTACAAATGGATTTCCGCGACCGGCGTCGCCCATGGATCGTATTACCTGCTAAAAACCAGTCACGTCGAGATTTCGCTCGAATCGACGGCTGCGCTGCATGCGCCGTCGGTCGTTCCTGCTGCGGTGGTAGCTTCAACGAAGCACAGCGAGCGGCGCGAAATGCCGCCGGAGGAAATCGTGCGGCACGCCGCGCCTGCCGTGGTGCAGCTTTTCGGCACCGAGCTTCAAGGAACCGGATTCTTCATCACGGAGGAAGGCCTGATCGCGACAAACCGGCACGTCGCCGAGGGATCCGCGACGCTCTTCGTCGCGACTTCGACTGGCGCGCGGCTCCTCGGCCGCGTGATCTATTCCGATCCGCACCTGGATCTCGCGCTCGTCAAAGTGGATGGCAGCGGTTTCCCCCATCTTTCGCTTGTTGACCTTGCGGCCGTGCATCCCGGCGCGACGGTGCTCGCGGTCGGTTATCCGGGCGGCGGATTGCTGGGCACGGTGACGAAAGGAATCGTCAGCGCGGTGGGAAAGATCGAGCATCACGACGGGACGGGGATTCAGACGGACGTGGCTCTGAATCCCGGCAACAGTGGCGGGCCGCTGCTCGATGCAGAAGGCGATGTGGTCGGGATTACGACGATGAGGCTGGTGGAAACGCCGCTGAGCGCGCCAGCGGAAGACGATCCAGCGTGGATCACGACTTTGAGACGCGCGAGAACGCAGCCAAATTCGCCCGCGCAAGGCGGCGCGCCGGGGATCACAAAGCCGGAACGCGTGGATGCATCACCTGGAATACAACTGGAAGGTATGAATTTTGCGTTGAGCGCGCAGGATTTGATTGACGTGATGAAGCATGCGTTTCCGAACGCCACGCTCGCGGCCAATGATGCGTCCGCCGGAAATGGCAACGTGACGATACATTCCGATCCCGAAAACGCGGACATCTACGTGGATGGGAAATTTGTCGGTAACACGCCGTCCGAGTTGCCGCTCAGCGCGGGGATGCACCACATCGCGATCTCGACGCTCGGGAAGAAATCGTGGGAACGCGATCTTGAAGTCGTGAAAGATGGACGGGTGCAATTGCACGCCGTGACGGATTCGCAACCTTAAATCGAGGCGCGGGCGTTTCAGCAGTTGCCGGAGCCCGATGCGCAACGGTGCAGAATCCGGTCGAGAATTGCGGGGATCTCGAAGACGGCGTTGTTGGGCATCGCCACCGTGTTATTTCTGAATCTCGCGAGATTTTCGGGCTGCAGTAATTCGCGAACTGCTGCGTCGATCGTCTTGAAATTGTTCACCACGATTCCGATTTGATTCTCGCGAATCCATTCTGCGTTGTAGCGCTCTTGCGGGAGCGTCCAGGAATTGCATTCTGTAATGACGGGCAATTTCATCGCCACGGCTTCGCTCAGGCTGCCGGGCCCTGGCTTGCCGATGAAGAAATCAGAGAGGCGCATGTAGTAAGGAATGCTCGTAGTGAAGGCTTCGACGAAAATCGGCATGCGGCCTTTGCGTGTTCGCAGCGCGTTCGCGAGTTTGTCGTTGCGCCCGCAAATCACGATGAGCTGAACTTCGAGCTTCGAATCATCGAGCTGCTTCACGATGTCCGCGATGACCTTCGATCCGTGCCCGCCAAAAAGTACGAGTCCAGTGGCCTGGTCCGGCGATAACCCGAGCGCGCGGCGATCCGCCGCACGGTCCGCGTCGATCGTTTCGTAATATCGCGGATGCAGAATCATCCCAGACACGCGATGAATGCGTTCAGGATCGTTTCCAACTGCGTGCGCTTGCGCAACTGCGCGCTCGGTGCCACAGATGAAATCCTGATCCTGCCGTTCAATCCAGAATCGCGGCGGATAATTCGCAAGGTCCGTCAAAATCGTCACGAAAGGCGCGTCGGGGAAGGCGCGCTGCAAACTTTGTCCGAGCGCGAGATTGAAATGCGGGACGAAGGAAACGACCATGCCGGGCGCGTTTGAGCGCCAATACTCGGTCAACATGTTCACCATCGGACGGTGATAGATGGCGATGAGCAATTGCAGCACGCGCAGCAATTGCGCGCTTCCCAGGGTCCATCCGGACGCGAGCATTTTGTTGTAGAAATCCTGAATGCGAATTCCGGTAAAGCGCCGGAGAATGTCGAGCTTGTCGAGCGATTCCTGCAAATTCAGGAGATGAACGTCCCACGGCAGATTACGCGACGCGATGGCCATTTGAAGTGCCGTCGCCGCGCTACGATGGCCGCCGCCCGCGTCGAAGAAAACAAATTCGATTCGCTTCATGAGCGGCGGAATTCTTGCACACGAACTTCCGCGCTCTGTTAATGCTCGATGACAACACAACCTATAGTGTCGAATCAGTTATAAGTCGCGCTTTTACATGAAGTTCGCGCTCGCTTCACGCGCTTGTAATGCGCGTCTGTTACAAAAGTTTCATGCGATGCGACTTGCATGTTCACTCCTACTACTCAGGGCAGTGCCAGTCGCCGGCTTTTCTCGGACCAATCTGCCGCGAGTGCTACAGCCATCCTGAGGATGTCTATGCGGTCTTGAAAAAACGCGGCATGGATTTCGTCACGCTGACGGATCACGACTCAATCGAAGGCTGCGAGGCGCTGCGCCGCTATCCGGATTTTTTCGTGAGCGTGGAAGCGACTTGCCGAATGCCGAGCGGGACGCAGGCGCACGTGGGCGTCTACGACATCACCGAGCGCCAGCACATCGAGATTCAGCGCCGCCGCAACGATTTGATCGCGCTATTGATGTATCTCACCGAGCATCGCCTCTTCTTTTGCGTCAATCACGTGTTCTCCGCGCTCACGGGCCGCCGCGAAGTGGAGGATTTCGAATGGTTCGAAGAATATTTTCCCGCCATGGAAACGCTCAACAGCCTGATGCCGCTTGGCAACAACCGGCACGCGGTGCGGCTCGCGCGGCGCATGCGAAAGATCGCGCTTGGGGGCAGCGACGCTCACACGCTTGCTTCCGCCGGCACGGCGTATACCGAAGTTTCCGGCTCATGCACGAAAGAAGATTTCCTCGCCGGCGTTCGCCAGGGTCTCGGTAAGCCGCGCGGTAAATCCGGCAGTTACGCGAAGCTCACGCGCGACGTTCTTCTCATCGCTCGCGAAATGATGCGCGAGCGCCGCTGGACAACCGTGCTGGCGCCTCTCGCATTACTCGTCCCTGCCGTGATTGCCAGCAATTGTTACTCGGAACGGATATTTGCGCGCCGCTGGGCTGAACGCGCGATTCCCAAAGTTTCCGCCCGCAGCCGCTTTCCTCTTTTTGCGATGGAGGCGAGCGCAGTGGAGTGACGCAGATGACTGTCGCACGAAACGTCTGGGGATTCATCGAAACACGCGATCACAGATTGATGCGCCGGGTGCATCGCTGGCGAGCGCCGCGGTGGTTTCGAATCTGGATGATCATGGCGACGCGTTGCGGGGATGGCTGGCTGTGGTACGCACTAGGTGCGATCCTGCTAACTTACGGCGGGCCGACGCGATTCGTTGCGGTGGGAGCCGCGTCCCTGGCCGTAGGAATCGGCATTTGCATCTTCAAGATTCTGAAAAGCGCGAGTCACCGGCCGCGGCCATGCCAGCTTGAGCCGCATTGCTGGTCGGCAATTTTGCCGCCCGATCAATTTTCGTTTCCGTCGGGGCATTCCATCACGGCGTTTGCGATCGCGATTTGCCTCGGGATGTTTTACCCGCAACTCTTCGACATTCTGATGTTCGCAGCCGTGTGCATCGCGGTCTCGCGAATTATTTTGGGGATGCACTTCTTGAGCGACGTCATCGCTGGGTCCGCGATCGGAGCGTCGCTCGGCTATGGATGCTTCAGGCTGTTCGCCTAATTTTTTCCAGGTATGTGGCAGGCGGCCATTCCGTGCTTTTGGAAATATTGCTGATGATATTCCTCAGCGCGCCAGAATTGCGGAGCGGGCTTGATCTCAGTGACAATGGGGCGCTTGAATTTTCCTGAAGCCGCGAGCGCGTCGCGCGAAGCCTTTGCTTCAGCTTCCTGCTCGGGCGTGTAAAAGAAAATCGCAGAACGATACTGCGAGCCAATGTCCGGGCCCTGTCGATTCGGCGTCGTCGGGTCGTGCAATTCCCAGAAGGCCTTCAAGAGGTCGCCGTAACTGATCTGCGCGGGATCGTAATCCACTTCAACGGCTTCGGCGTGCCCGGTGCGGTCCGTGCAAACTTCTTCGTAGGTTGGATTTGAAGTTGTGCCGCCGATGTAGCCGACCTGTGCGCCGGTAACGCCCTTCAAATTTCGGAATTCAGCTTCGACTCCCCAAAAGCAACCCGCTGCAAACGTGGCCTTTGCCATTTCACGCCCCCGGACTTCATATACATGCAAACGGTCATCTTGCCACAATCGCCAGCAAAACGTCGAGTCGCGGCAAGCGCAGTTCGTGAATCGCTTTCAGTAGATCGGACTTGTCGGAAACTGCCATGTGCTCGTCAGTTCCCTTCGACTTACGCCAGTCTCCACGGTTTCAGCGCGCCCAATCAGGAAGTTGACCCGCCACAGATTTCAGAGGACCGAAGCTCGCCACCTTCATTCCATTTTGGATCTGCACCACCTTGACTGCAAAGAAGCAGACTCCCTTTGGATTCTGAGTCGTCTTGCCAGAGTAATAGAATGCCCGCATGGGTGCTGCTCGTCCGTCCGCTCCGAGGAAAGTCCCAGTCTCCTCATGCCTCAGCTCGCTCTCCAAAGGGCGGCCACAATAGTTGAATAGGCTTCGAAGTGCTGCCGCGGCGTTCGGTTTCCCATCGGCGCCCTGAACGAATTGAGTCTCCATTTCATCCAAAGCGAGGTCCACTCGGTCAGCGACGAGACTGGACATAAATGAATTGCTGACCTCTAAAGCTTCGGCCCGGTCCATGGAAGTGCGGTCTGGCAACCTGTGGCATCCACCGGCCGCGATAACGGTTGCGATGAACGCGAGCGAAAGAGAGCGCATGACCGCAAAATCTAGCACAGCTTACCGTGCGGCCGCAGAATTCCAAATTGCTATCACGTGGCGAGCAGTTCGGCAAGCGCGTCTCCTCCCTCTATTTTGAGGTTTTCCTCCGCATTCGATTGCGGTTGCCCCGAACTGCCCCTAACAGCTAAAATTGCTGTGAGTTCGTCCGCCTTCCGATTGATGCCATTCACCCCTGAATGGAGGATCATTTCGATGTGGAGCGCCCAGGGTCGGAGAGTCGGCCGAAATCGCCGGGTTGAAACATTGCTCCGGCGATTGCGTAGTTGAAGAGTAGAGAAGCGAGCGGGCAGCAGGTTGTGCGGGAGCGCAAAGACTTGCCATGAGTTCAGGTTCATCCAGGCACGACCTTTCGTCGTTGAAAATTGATGATCACGCGCGCCATCGGGGCGGTCTTGGCAAGATATTGGCCTACATTGCCGCGGGCGGCGGCTTGGTGCTCATCGTCGCAGGATTGGTGTTCGCGCTGCGAACCCACAAACCTGTCGTCGAAGTGATAGCGGCGCGCAAGGCTCAGGCGGGCGAAGCCGCGACACTATTGAATGCGAGCGGATACGTTACGCCGCGCCGCCGAGCGACCATCGCTGCCAAAATCACTGCACGCGTGACGGCCGTATACGCCGAAGAAGGCCTCCACGTTCACGAGGGCGAGATCCTCGCGCGACTCGACGATTCGGACGCGCAGGTGCGCCTCGCATCCGCGCGAGCGAATCGCGAGGCCGCGCAAGCGGCAATTCAGGACCTGCAAGTTCAGTTGAGCCTCGCCGAGCGCGAACTGCACCGCGCCGAGGAATTGCAAAAAGAAGGAATCGATAGCGTCGAAGTGTTGGACACGTCGCGCGAAGCGGCGGACAGCTTGCGCGCGAAGATTGCGCTGGCGAAGGAACAGGTGAACGCGGCGCAGGCCATGATCGCCGTCGCGCAGCAGGACGTGGACAATTGCACAGTTCGCGCGCCGTTCACCGGCGAGGTGGTTTCGAAGGACGCCCAAGTAGGCGAAATGGTGTCGCCGGTTTCAGCCGGCGGCGGATTCACGCGCACCGGAATCGCCACCATCGTGGACATGAATTCCAACGAGATTGAAGTTGACGTGAACGAATCCTTCATCGCGCGCGTGAAGGACGGCCAGCCTGTGGTGGCGACGCTCGATGCATATCCGGACTGGAAGATTCCTGCAAAAGTTCGAACCGTGATTCCAACAGCGGACCGCCAGAAGGCGACGGTGAAGGTGCGCATTTCATTCGATCATCTCGATCCGAGAATCTTGCCGGATATGGGCGTCAAGGTCGCGTTTCTCGATACGTCCGAACAATCCAGCGGCAAATCGAAATCCGCGAGCGCGGCTCCGCAAACGCTGATCCCGCAGGATGCCGTGATTCAAGATGGCGGCAAGCCAGTGGTGTTCGTGCTGCACGACACAAAAGTGGAGCGGCGCGCGGTAAGCCTCGGCGGCGATCACGGAACCGACGTGGAGGTTTTTGCTGGAATCACAAGCGGCGAATCCGTGGTGGTGAAGCCGCCCGAAGGATTGCACGACGGCGAGGAAGTCGAAATCAAGCGCTAGAGGAGAGCCCGATGGTTCGAGTGGATGGAAGCGGCGACGGCAAAAGCCTGGTGTGCGTTCGCGGCCTGGAGAAGAATTATCGCCGCGGAAGCGAAGTGATTCACGTTCTTCAGAATCTGAATCTCGACGTGGACAAGGGCGAATTCGTCGCGTTCATGGGCCCGAGCGGCTCGGGCAAGAGCACGCTTTTAAATCTTCTCGGTGGAATTGATTTGCCGTCGAAAGGCAGCATCACGGTTGACGGCGACGAGATCTCTCACATGTCGGGCGGCAAGCTGACGACCTGGCGAGCGCGGCACGTTGGATTTATTTTTCAGATGTACAACCTGCTGCCTGTGCTGACTGCGTTTCAAAATGTTGAGCTGCCCCTGCTGCTTACAAAACTTTCGGGCGCCGAGCGGCGAAAGCACGTCGAGACGGCGCTATCGGTCGTCGGCTTGGCCGACCGCATGAACCATTATCCGCGGCAGCTTTCCGGCGGACAGGAGCAGCGAGTTGCAACCGCGCGCGCCATCGTCGCCGATCCGACTTTTCTACTGTGCGACGAGCCGACCGGCGACCTCGACCGCAAGAGCGCCGATGAAATTATGGCTTTGATCGAGCGACTGGTGCGCGAGTTCGGCAAAACCGTTCTGCTGGTGACACACGATCCGATGGTGGCCGAGCGCGCGAACGTAACTCTGCACCTCGATAAGGGCGTGCTGGTGGAAGGCGCCGCGGCGGAGGCTCGGGTATGAAATATCTTCATCTGCTGACTGCCAATCTCAAGCGCAAGAAAATTCGAACGATGTTGACGATCGGTTCGTTCGTCGTGGCGCTGTTCCTGTTTGGGCTTCTCGTCATTGTGCGCGGAGCCTTCAGCCAGGGCGTTGACATCGCCGGCGTGGATCGCCTCTTCATCATCAACAAGGTCTCCATCATCCAACCGCTGCCGCTTGCCTATCGCGACCGATTGCTCGCGACGCCGGAAGTGAAAGAAGTTACGTTCTCGAATTGGTTTGGCGGCGTTTATCAAGATCCTAAGAACTTCATCCCTTTCTTTGCCATTGACGAAGAGACCTATCGACAGATGTATCCGGAGTTCACCGTCGATGATAGCCAGTGGGCAGCGTTCATGGGAGATCGCGAAGGCGCGTTCGTGGGCGCAAAAACTGCCAAGCGCTTCGGATGGAAGATCGGCGACCGCGTCCCAATCATGGGAACGATCTATCCGGGCAATTGGGAGTTCAACATCCGAGGAATTTACACCGCCAAACGGCCGCAGGACGATACGACGCAGTTCTGGTTCCATTGGAAGCGCCTCGACGAAGCCGCGCAGCAGAAGGGCGCGGTCGGCTGGTACATCGTGCGTATAAAGAATCCTGACGACGCGGCGAAAGTCGCGAAGTCAATCGATGATGAATTCGCGAACTCGCCCTACGAAACAAAAACGGACACCGAAAAAGCGTTCGCTGCGTCTTGGGTAAAACAGATGGGAAATATCGAGTTCCTGATTCTTTCCATCGGAGCCGTGGTGTTCTTTACGTTGCTGCTCGTCACGGGAAATACGATGGCGATTGCGGTCCGCGAGAGGACGGCTGAACTTGCGGTCCTGAAAGCGGTGGGATTCTCGGACACGTTCGTGATGGTGTTCGTGCTCGCGGAATCATTGCTCCTCGCACTCGTTGGTGGCGGCCTCGGTCTCTTGCTCGCAAAAGGATGGTCGCTCATGGGCGATCCCACCGGAGGTCTCCTGCCGTTCTTCTATTTCCCGGTGAAGTTCATGCTCCTAGGCGTGCTTCTGGCGCTGGCTGTGGGAACGGTAGCAGGCATACTGCCGGCAATCTCGGCGATGCGATTGCGCGTGGTGGATGCGCTTCGGAGGGTGTGAGCCATGGCGATTCCACTGATCTATAACATCCGCAGCGTTCGCGCCCGATGGACTTCGGCCGTGGTCGCGATTCTCGGCGTCGCGGGAACCGTCGGCGTATTCATTGCCATGCTGGCACTCGCGCGCGGATTCAAGGCCACCCTCGTATCGTCGGGCTCGCCCGATAATGCGATCGTCAGCCGCGCGGGTTCGTCGTCGGAAATGGATAGCGCGATCACGCTCACGCAGGAACGCGTGATCGAAGACACCGTCGGCGTCGCGCGGGGCAAGGACGGACCGCTGGTGTCGCCGGAAGTCGTGGTCGTCGTCGCGTTCCCGCTGAGATCCACCGGCACGGACGCGAACGTGGAGGTGCGCGGCGTTTCGCCCAAGGTGCTGGAGGTCCGGCCGTCGGTGAAAATGATGGCCGGGCGATTTTTTCAGCCGGGGTTGAATGAACTGGTTGTCGGGCGCAACGTGGCGCACGAGTACGTGGGCCTGGATCTCGGCGATTCGATTCGTTTCGGTGGCGCAACGTGGACAGTCGTCGGCGTGTTCGACGCGGGCGGTAGCGCTTTCGATTCGGAAGTATGGTGCGATTCGCGCGTGTTGAATCAAACGTTTAAGCGGCCGGAAGATATTTTTCAATCGGTCACTGTGCATTTGACTTCGCCCGATGCGCTGAATTCGTTCAAGGACGCGCTCACGTCCGACCCGCGATTGAACGTAAAAGTGGAGCGTGAGATTGATTATTACGACAAGCAGTCGCGGGCGCTAACAACGCTAATCGAGATTCTCGGTGGAATCGTGGCCTTGGTGATGGGGATCGGCGCGGTGTTCGGAGCACTGAACACGATGTATTCGGCGATCACGGAGAGGTCCCGCGAAATTGCGACGATGCGCGCGCTAGGATTTGGTGCCGGCAGCGTCGTGACATCGTTTATTTTCGAAGCGCTCTTCATTGCTTTCATTGGCGGAGCGCTGGGGTGTCTTGCCGTACTGCCGCTCAATGGCTTCACAACCGGCGCGATGAATTTTCAGACATTTTCGCATGTCGCGTTCGCGTTTCGAGTGACGCCGGCGCTGCTCGGCATCGGCGTGGTGTTCGCATTGTTCATGGGATTCGTGGGCGGCGTGCCGCCCGCAATCCGCGCCGCGATTCGGCCGATTGCGGCTTCGCTGCGCGAGTTGTAGTCCTCGAGTCATCAAGCCAAAACATCTTGGCGCGATTGCGCGCGTGTAATATCCTCTCCCGGTCTGGTGGCACCGGAGGATCGCTCGCAATCCGATCAATGCATTCGGCTATTTTCCCTCGCATTCATGCTTTGCATTGCCTTTGGCTATGAAACGGCGCAGGAATCACACGAATCCCCCGACCTCATGCCGCTGCCCGCGAGCATTCAGCCGCAGGCGGGCCGGCTTCTCATCAATCAAACGTTTTCTGTGGCGATCGCGGGCCACAACGAACCTCGCCTCGATCGCGCGGTGCAGAGATTCCTTCGCGAAATTTCGCGAGAAACGGGAATGCTGCTGTCAACGCAACTCGGTGAAGCCGACAAAGCGACACTTGTTATCCACGCCGATCACGAGAGCAAACTCGTTCAAGATACCGACGAGGACGAAAGTTACACGCTCGAAATCACGAGCACAGGCGCAAAACTAAACGCCCCCAATCCGCTCGGAATTCTTCACGGCCTCGAAACATTTTCGCAGCTCGTCGCGATCGCGCCCGACGGTTTCGCGGTTCCGGCGACGCGGATTGACGATAAGCCGCGCTTCGTCTGGCGCGGACTGATGATTGACGTGTCGCGCCACTTCGTCCGGCTCGATGTGATCAAAAGAAATATTGACGGCATGGCCGCGCTGAAGATGAACGTCTTCCACTGGCATCTCTCTGAGAATCAGGGATTCCGCATCGAGAGCAAAGCCTATCCAAAGCTCCAGGAACTCGGATCTGACGGCCTCTACTACACGCAGGCTGAAGCGCGCGAGCTGATCGAATACGCGCGCGACCGCGGCATTCGCGTGGTGCCGGAATTCGATATGCCCGGGCACAGCACGGCCTGGTTCGTCGGCTATCCCGAGCTTGCCAGCGCGCCGGGGCCCTATCAGATCGAGCGCACGTGGGGCATCTTCGATCCGGCGATGGATCCGACGAAGGAGTCCACGTACAAATTCCTCGATAAATTTATCGGCGAGATGAGCCGCCTCTTCCCCGATCCTTACTTCCACATCGGCGGCGATGAAGTGAACGGCAAGCAATGGGACGCGAATCCGAAGATACAGCAGTTCATGCGCGAGCACGGGCTAAAGGATAATCACGCGCTTCAGGCTTACTTCAATACGCGTGTTCAGAAAATCGTCAGCAAGCACGGAAAGATCATGATTGGCTGGGATGAAGTTCTCGCTCCCGATTTGCCGAAGGACATCGTCATCCAATCGTGGCGCGGACAGAAATCTCTCGCCGAAGCGGCGCAACTTGGCTTCCGCAGCATTCTTTCTTTCGGCTACTACCTCGACTATATGTGGCCAGCCTCTCAGCATTATGAAGACGATCCGCTCAGCGGCGATGCGGCGGCTCTCACGCCCGAGCAGCAGCGCCTCGTTCTCGGCGGCGAGGCGTGCATGTGGTCGGAGTACGTGACCGGAGAAAATATTGATTCGCGCATCTGGCCGCGGACTGCGGCTATAGCAGAGCGGCTCTGGTCGCCGCAGAACGTCGCGGACTTGGATTCGATGTATCGGCGAATTGAAGATGAGAGTTGGAGGCTTGAACGCTTGGGACTAACGCATCGCACAGGATTGAACGCGATGCTGCGCCGGATGGCGGGGACCGCAGACGTTTCCGCGTTAGCAATTCTTGCGGACGTCGTTGAGCCGGTGAAGGGCTACGGGCGTGAACAAGCCGCGCTCGATGCCGGACGCACGTTGAAGAGCGATACGCCGCTGAACCGGCTCGTGGACTCCGTCGCGCCGGAAAGCGAACTCGCGCGCAGATTTTCGAACGCCGTGGATACATTGATCGCAAGCCATTTTCACGATCGCTCGACCGAAGACCAAATCCGCGCGCAACTCGCCATGTGGCGCGACAACGATGCGCGTCTCGAACCGCTGCTCCAACGTTCGTTCCTGTTGCAACAGGTTGAGCCGCTGTCACGGGAACTTTCCTCGCTCGGAGCAGCCGGTTTTCAAGCTTTCGATTTCATCGACAAGGGCCAGACCGCGCCGGCCGACTGGAAATCGCAGCAGCTTGCTTTGATCGAACAGGCGAAAAAACCGCAGGCAGATCTTTTGTTGATGGTCGCGCCGGCAATACAAAAACTTGTTGAAGCGAGCGCCAACAATAATCCTGGATAAAACGGTGTGAGTTGAGGTAAGTGATCGCGAAAATCCAGGAACTGCTGCGCTACCAACCTGGTCCCGGCGAAACGACCTCGCGCACCGATAAGCTCGTCTCCTCTTCCTTATCTTCTCCGCCGCCCACGGCCACCGGCACTTCGGCGAATTCCATCGGAAGCATTCCGATGGCGTGATTCCGGCCGCGATCTTTCGCGCGGTAGAGGCCACGGTCGGCCATTTTCAGCACTTCGTCCGCGGTCAACGGCGCCAGCACCGGATCCCACGGGAAAGGCGCCCAGCCGACCGAGCAAGTGCGATTCACTTTCTTTCCGCCGGCAATTGTGAAAGGCTCTTCCGCAATGCCGCTGAGTATTTTCTCGGCAACAATGGCCGCGTCTTTTCGCTCCGCCGCGCGGCAGACAATCAGGAATTCTTCGCCGCCCCAACGAATCAGAAAATCGGATTTACGAACGATCAAGGACAGCCGGCGCGCGCATTCGACGAGCACTTCATCGCCGGCGTCATGCCCGTAAGCATCGTTGATGAGTTTGAAGTGATCGAGGTCTATCAGATAGAACATGATGTCGCGGTGATCGCGGCTGTAGTTGGATTTATCAGCGAAATAAGCGCGCGTGGCCTGATTGGCGTCGGCGGCGATGGTCGTATAGAAGAACCGCCGGTTGCGAACGCCCGTCAGCGGATCGGTGAGTGAAGCCTCCTGCAACTCGCGGTTGACTCGCGCGAGTTCGCTGCTTCGCTCCTCGACAGCGGTTTCGAGACGGCGGCGATCCGATTCGAGCCGCCGCGTCCGGAAGTGAATCAGCGCCAGTATCAGCAAGCCAACGAGAACGATTCCGCCGGTGCGCGCCCACGTCGTGCGCCACCACGGCGCGAGCACGGTGAACGAATACTGCGCTGGCTTTGCGCTCCAGCCCACGTCCTGCGAGCCGCACGCAACTTCGAATGTGTAATTCCCCGGCTGCAACGCCGAGTAACGCACCTCGCGCAAGGATGTTTCCGAGAACTCGCGTTCGAGACCCTTCAAACGGTAGCGGCAAGTGACCTGATCGGGATCTCGAAAAGTCATCGCAGAAAATTGCACCGAGAACCACGCCTGATCGTACGGCACTCGCGGGTTAATCTTCGTGAACCTGTCGTCACCTGCAAACTCCGCTCCCGTTAGGACAACCGTCGGCGGCGTTCGCGGCAATTCTTCCTGCCGGGGATCGTACCGCGCGAGGCCGTGGCTCGTTCCTATCATCAAAGTCCCATCGGATTCCTGCCAGAACGCGCCGCAATTCGTGTCGTCCCAGAGCAAGCCGTCGCTGCGGGTGAAATTCCGAAGCTGGCCATCCGGTGAGAGCCGCCCCAGGCTATTTCCCATTTCGAGCCAGGTGTTGCCGCTGCGGTCAACTCCGAGAAGGCATGCAGCCTTCGAAATGTGCTGCGCTTGCAGCTTTCCTTGTGAGTCAATCCGCACGTGTGTCGCGGCATTCTGATCGGAATATCCGGCCCACGCTTCGCTATCGCTTACGGCAGCGAGATAGTAGACGTTTCTGTCGAGCAGACCATCGGCCGCGTCAAATCGCTGCCATCTCGCCCCATCGAATCGCGAGAGACCATTCAGCCCGCCGCCCCACAGGACGCCGCGAGGAGAGAGCGAGATCGATGTCGTCGTCCCTTGAAATTCTTTCGGCACGGCCATCTCATCGAGCTTGAAGCTCGAGTTCTGCCGATGCGCGATGTGAATGGATTTGTCGCCGTTCCACCAGACAGCGCCGTCCGGTGCGGCACTAATGCTGGAGATGGAGGTAACATCCTTGCCTGTCGCCACCGCAACGGGCACGGGGCTATCGGCAGACGCGTCGAACCAAACGAGCGACGCAGCGGGACACAGCACCCAAAGCTCGCCATCTTTCGCAATCGCGAGCCGGCGCACGCCGCCAACCGGACTATTCGCATTGTTCCAAACTTTCCAACGATGATTCGCGTCATCCCACATCGAGAGTCCGGAATTCGTGCCGACCCAGAGGCGCCCGCGCGGATCGCGCACCACAGCGAGGACGAGCGAATCCGGCAAGCCACCATCGTCAATCCAGCCGGACCATTGGCTTGAGCCCGGCCAGCGATCGAGACCTGCTCCCGCCAGTCCGACCCAAATTGTTCCTTCGCGGTCTTCAAGCGCCGAGAAAAGCGCGTTCGATGTGAGTCCGCTCGTTCGACTGATCACCTGCCAGCCGTCTCCCTGCCAACGATAGAGGCCGCTCGGCGTCGGAAGCATTAAATCGCCGTGGCGATCAACCACGGGAATGCCATCCGAATTCGCGGGTGGAATTCCTTCGTCGTGAAAAACGAATTGCCTCGGACCCGACGTTTCGAGATTGAGCGTCGCCACGTGATTCTGCGTGCGAATCCACATTCGGCCGCGGACATCGGGCACGAGCGCGGAAACCCGATCTGCCGGCAGAATCGATGCTGGCAGAATTTCCAATTCCCAATCCTTCGGAGTGAATCTTGCAAGATGCCCGCCGGAGGCAAGCCAGATACTGTCGTCCGGCGCGCGAACGACGGCTTCGACGCATGAGCTCGGCAGGCCGTCCGCGGTTGTCAACACGCGAAACTCTCGAGTCCGCACATCAAGAATCAGCAAGCCCTTGTCAACGATGACGTAGAGTTTCCCGGCGGCATCCACAGCGAACGATTGCACATCGGAAGTGAGCTTTCCCGCTTCGGCCGGAATCGTTACCGGAGCAAATCGCGGGCCTTCGAGCCGTGCCAGCCCTTTGCGCACGCGCACCCACACCTTTCCGTCGGGCGCGATCAAGAGCTGCTTTGTGTGCAGCCCCGGCAATCCATCGGCGAGACCGTATGCCGTGACGTGAAGTCCGTCGTAGCGATATACGCCGGTCTGGCTGCCGATCCAGAGAAATCCTTGCTTGTCCTGGTCCATCGAGATGACCGTGATCGCGGAAAGTCCGAAGCGTTCGCCGAAATGCTCAATGGCGTAATGAGGCTGGTCAGGAAGGGCGGGCGGGCGCTCGTCGGCGGCGCCGGAAAAAGCGACAAGCAGCACGAATAGCAACAGCAGAAGTGGCCGGGCAAACTTGTGCGACGTCCCAAGCATGAGCTAGAAGACACCCCTGAATCGCGCCATCCTAATATCCGAAACGGGAAAATCGGAATGGTACTTAAGACCGAAAGAGTCCTAAGGTTAAACGCTTGCGAAGAAGCTTTTCAAAAATCAATTTTGCTTTTGGCTCTGGAAGTCATAAAGAAAGCCTGGGGAGTGGGCTGCGAAGTGGGATCGCTGGTATGTCCGCCATAAAAACAAGAGGGGCAACTCCGCGAGGAGCTGCCCCTCTTCTCGTTCCAAATCAGCAAACGCCGCTGAGCGACGGCCCGTCTACGGGATGTAGTAACGGAACGACGTCAATATCATGTTCTCAGTGGCCTTGGGTGAGTCGCCTGACGTTGCGCCCGACACGTTGTTATTGCCGGACCAGCCAACTCTGCTTATGTAGGAGTACTGAATGCCCCAGCGCAAGCCTCCCATGGGCCCCTGGTAAATTTTATGCCAGAACCCAAAGGTTCCCTCCCAAATGTAGCGAGTGTCCCCGGCACAAGTCCCGCCGCCAGACGGAGTGAGGTCATTGGACGGCGCAGTTTCCGTGGCGCAGCCGCTATTATTGGCGAACGGCGAACCATATCCGCCGATCTGGTTGAGTTTGAACGCAGTCGTCGTAGTGGCGGGGATCGCCGTTGACGTCGAGGTAGCGGGGATACCCGGCGTCTTGGTGATGGAGATGCTGTCGTAGCCCTGATATGCGGAACGCCATGCGTACTCTCCGCCGTAGTAAGCATAGAAATCAAGCTTCGGCGTTGGGTGGAACTCAAGTTCACCAAGTCCGTGAGCCGTACGAATCAAAGATGCCGTGCCGTCGGGACGGAACGTTAGGTCTGCCAATTGTGCGGACCCGTAACGGCCGATACCGTCTCCTCCGGCTCCCTGCAGAGCGAACTCCACCTTCTTCGTACCAAGAGGCACGCGAACGGCAAACCCGAGGCCGCCGCCCGTTCGTGCATCGTCGTATACGCGAAGTGAGCTCGGCGCAGTGGACCCATCAACGGGGCAAGGAATGGTCGTCGTGGTCATCGGAGGGGCCGTATCGCCTGCGTTCGTGCCTACTACTCCGCAAGGATAGACCCGGCTGCGAAACTCGCTGAGAATCCCGTAAATTTCGTAATGGCCCCAGCCGGGATCGGCAGTCGCCTTAAAGATCAGGTCGGGAGCCTTGTTAACCGTGTATCCGGTCGTGTCGGAGAAGTTATACAGACCAGCGCCGGCGCCCGGAGAATCGATAAAGGTATTCCCACTCGTTGTGACTGCAGCCGTTCCCACGTTCGTTGTTGTTACGAGAGAGAACCCTCGTCCACCGACGGTGGCTTGCGGTGCTTCCACGGAAACGCCAAGCGTGAACTTGTTATCGAAAGTCTTCACAACTCGGAATCCGTATTGCCGCGCCCAGGTGAAACCAACTGAGTACTGCGGATCAATTGTGAGTGGAATTACTTCCTGGCGGTTGTCGATACCCTTTTTGTCCTCAGTCGCCAAGGACCACTGCTGCCCGCCCGTAACGCTCCACCCATTCTCAAACGCGGCTTGCCCGTAAAGCACTCGTTGTCGAAACACATAGCTGTTGCTCTGACGATTGTTGGAAGTAACGCCCGTGCCGAGCCAATCAGCTTCGTAATATCCGGTCAGTTTCGCGCTGCCGATTCTGCTCTGCGCGAGCAAGCTGAGGCGGCTCTGCCGGCCCGTGAAGGCGTTCTCTGTCAGATGGCCCAGCGCGACGTCAGGGTACGGAATGCTGTTGAATGGCGTATTGATATCGGAACCGGTTGCATGCTGCCGGGAAGCCGTTTCAGCCGCTACGAAACCGCCCGGTGTGATGCTGATTCCTTTGTAGCGAATTGACTCGGGACCAGTTTGGTCCGGGGCCGGGGTAATGCCTGATTGGAGCCCGGCTGGAGCTGCCGTCGCGGTGGCCGCCGAATTGCCAGCGTGATACTCCACCGTAGCCGCCGGGACCGCGACGCTCGAAGGCGCTGCACCACTCGGCGGTACTGAACTGGGTGCAGTCGCACTCAAGCGCTCTTCAAGTGCCTGAACCTTCTGTTGCTCGATTTGGAGTGCGGCGCGTTGCTGCTCAAGTTGATCCGACTGTGCTTTGAGCAGATCTCTCATTTGCTGAAGTTCAGCTTCCACCGCGGGAGTCGATTCCGTCGAAGCGTTCTTGTTCGAATCGCTCGCGGTCTTCGCCGGCGCGGCTTTCGCCGTATCATCGGAAACCTTTTTCGTATCGTCGCCTGCCATCGCCGGGCTGGTCGCCAGGCCGAGAGCGAGCAAATAAGTCACAAACACTCGCATGCAATTCCTCCTTGGAATCGAGTTCAATTTGATGGGTATCGTCCCGAGTTGCCACGCCGCACGCGTGACTGCCGGAACACTTCGCGAGAATTAAAATCTACAGCGCGAAAAATGGGATATCGGCCAACTGGACGCGTACCGAAGCGCCATGAAATTCCGGGGGTGGACACTGACCGACATGGAGACTTCGATGTACGCCGCCTCATGGAAGATTCACTCGAACCCAAAAATATCGGTCCGCGCTGTGTGGGTTCATAAGTGCTTTTAGGCGTCCCGTAAGTGCATTCAGGCAGTTCGAGGTGTACAAACACAACCTCGGGCGCAGCCAAGCTAACGGCTGCGGGTCAAAGCCACATTACCGAATTGTTAAAACTGTGTTAAAGCCCCAAGAAACTGAAAACAAGGAGGTAACGTCGCGGGCGAATCTGCGGCCTGACAAACCCATGTCCGGCTACGCTTGGGCAACTTTTTGCCGCGGCAAGGGTTTGACCAGCGTGGAGGGGTCTGGGCAGCGCATCTTCGCGGTCCGCATAAAGTTGCAAGGGAAGAGTTCTCTTCTCAACCGGCCGCGGGGGCGCTAGAACGGGGACCCCCAGATCCCTCTTTTCGTGCGCCGGAGCTCCCATGTTTCTGCCACTCAACTATCTGCAGACAAACCGAATGCGCCAGATTTGTGACGAAACCACTTTGTCAAAACACGCATCTCACTAGCTTGGCGGATCAACCACAAATCGGCAGTTCATTTGGAGGAATCATGAGATTTAGATATGCCTGGCTCGTTCTGGCTTTCGCCCTCTTCACTCCGGTGGTTCACGCACAGAGCAGCGTCGGTAAATGGGAAGTCACGCCATTCGTGGGCTGGGAGACCAGCGGCAACTTTCCCGTCTCAAATTCAGCCACCGTGGATTCATTCCGGGTCGATCAAGGCGTGAGTTTCGGGACGTTCGTCGATTGGTCGCTCACGGACAGCTTCCAGGTCGAGGGCATGTGGAATCGCAATATCAGTTCCTTTGATGAGCACAATACCGCGACCGGAATTTATACGAACGCCTACAATTCCAACATTGATCAGGTCAATTTTGGACTGGCGTGGTCCTTCCGCAACCCGGAGAAAAAATTGCGTCCCTACGTCGCAGGCGGTCTTGGCTTTACGCACGATTCGAATTCCGGAGGCAATCCGAGCGACACGGAGTTCTCTTACAGTATCGGCGGCGGCGTGAAATATTACTTTACGCGTCACTTTGGCTTCCGCGGCGACCTGCGCTACATGCCGACCTATGCCAATTCGTCGCCTCAGACATATTGCGACCCGTTCGGAAATTGCTACGTGGCGAATCAGCGGAATTACATCAGTCGGGGCAACTTTGTCGCGGGCTTGATTATCCACTTCTGACGAAGCGCGGCGGCGGATTGAGCCGCCGAATCACGTCGAGCGTTGTTGAGTTGGGTGGAAAGCGCGCCGGGGAATACGATCCTCAGGCGCGCTTTGCTGTTATTTCTTTTACTGCCCGGTAGGCCTGATCGATCGCGGCATTCGTGTAGGCGTAGGCTTCGGCATCGGAATTCGCGATGTGAATCTGCCCGTACGGTTGCCGCCCAATCACGCACGGCTGCTGGTCCTCAGTGAAATCCGGATCGTAGAGCGAGTTGTACTCGTACGCGTAACCATGTGGCCAGCGATTTACCGTGATGGCCTCGATGTCCCGCGCCGGATCGAAACCTCCGCCCGAAAGCACTCTTCCGAGCTGATCGCGCAGGTTGCGCTCGAACGTCTCAAACGTCGTCCTGTACAGCAGTTCTCGTCCGGCCGTCTGTTGCTCGCGCGCAGGAAGTCCCGGCTTGCACGGTATGTAATCCATGTGTATCAGGCACGCTTCTTCCGGTTTGGCGGGATACTCATATCCGCCCATGCTGACTGGGAAGTCGAGCGCCACTTCGTTGTAAAAACTTCCGCGGCACTCAATCGAACTGGCTTTCAGTTTCTCGAATGACGTCCAATTCCGAATCTGAACGTTTGTATAAACAAGCGGCACTTTCACGCCGTACTCGAGCGCATCCTTCTGCGTCTCCGGCAATTCCGGGCAAAGATACGGGATCATCATGTTCCAGCAGGCTAGGACGCAATGCTTGGCGCTCGCGAATCGCGCCACACCCCCGCGTACGTATGTGACTTCCACGTCGTTCCCCGGTATTGGTTCGCCCGGTATGCCGCCCATGTTTCGCACGCGCACTGCTGTTGAATTCAGCCGGATGCGAACTGGCGAGCTCGCATTGTCGAGTTTGGAATAATCTATCCGCGCGAGGACGATGTCTTCCATTGTGTGTCCCGGCGCCGCGCCCGGAATTAAAGACCGAACGAGCGATCGCGCAATCGAAGCGTTGCCATCCGGAAAATGAAAAATGTAGGGCGCTTCCAAGTCCTGCTTGGTGACTTCGTAGCCCAAACCCGGGCCCGGCGGGCCCGAAAGATCCATGCCTGCAAATCCGGGAGCTCCGAGTCCGGCGAGATCTCCCGCGGGCACGGCCTCAATTCCAACGCCATATAGCCCGTACGTCGATTCCTGAAAGAATGGAATCACATCAGGATGGACTTTCACGTCGTTCAGAAGAAAATCCTTGTAGCTGGTTCGGGCGAGATGCTCTTTCTTCTGTTCGCGATTGAGCGACGGCAGGTAGTCCACTTTCTCAGAGTGCAATCGCGCAATGTCGTTCTGCGCGTCCTTCGAAAGTGGGGTCTTCGCCAGAAATTCCGGCCACGGGAGTTCACCTAATCCCGTCGCAAGCTGATCCGAACCAAACCGCTCCTTGGCGAAGAACATTCCCCGGCTCATTCCGCGCGAAGAGAAAAATTTGCGGTCGTAGTATTGGTTGAAGCGATCCACCTCAATGTTGAGCTCTCGCAGGAGGCCCATCGCTTCGGCGCTGTAATTTTTTGGCCCCGCAATGGATTGAGTTCCGCCGTAACCCAGCAGAATTCTCCCATTCACTTCGAATTCGTTCCGTTTGGCGTGGCCGCCAAAATCATCGTGATTCTCAATGATCAGCACGCGCGCCTTCGGGCCCGCCGCTTTGCGGTAAAAATAAGCCGCCGCGAGCCCGCTGATCCCTCCGCCGACGACGATCAAGTCGTATTTCTCGTTGTCCGGTGTGGGATTGCTCCAATGTTGGCCGTCGCGCAGTGAGTGTGCCACTTCCCACGAGCCATCGTGGTCACCGCGCATGCCGGTGCGCATCGGCGGATAATACTTGGGATCTTTTTCAGGCGCGAATGATGACTGAGGCTGGCCGAATGCGTCGAGCCAGGCGTGATGCGGAAAAGCGAGCGAACCTCCGACAGCAATGCTGAATCCGTTTAGAAAATCGCGGCGCGAGATCGCGCGGTACATTCCGAGTTCGCGATCGCGTCTCTTTTCATCCACCGATACCCCCAGGATATTTTCCCGGCGCGAAACCCGGCGTGCGGGCGTCCGGGCACTGTGTGATTGCCGACGCCAGCATAGTCGAACGCAGGCAAACAGGAAAGTGCGGGATGAATTCGATCGTTGTGAAACTGTCCCGCAGTCATATCCTTTTTGCGTGAACAACGTTCGTGTAGCTCACACACCTCAATCCTCCAACCCGGCGCGACGCAGTCGCGACGAGACGTGAGGCCTTTTTCTGTTGCCAGGCACTCCAGTTACAGCTGCCTGGAGTCAAAGCGCTCGCGCGATTACAATAGTTTGCCCGGACGATCATGGTCGCGGGCTCGAAAACAAAGTATGGCCAATCGCAAAATTCGGCCCTTGCGCCGCGACGAGCTGCCCGTAAATACCGTGAAGCTCGCACGCTACCTGATTGGCAAAACTCTCGTTCGCGATCTCCCTGCCGGGCGCCTGAGCGGGCGCATCGTCGAAACCGAAGCCTATCTCCCCGGCGATGCCGCCTGCCACGCCTCCCGCGGCCAGACGCCGCGCAATCGCACGCTCTTCCTCGAGCACGGTCACGCCTACGTTTATTTCATCTACGGCTCGTCGTTCATGCTGAACGTTTCCGGCGAGAAACCCGGCGTGGGCGCTGGAGTGCTTCTGCGCGCGGTCGAGCCGATCGAAGGGATTGAACTGATGCGCCGTCATCGCCGCACCTCGGAACTTCGTGATCTCACGCGCGGCCCCGGCCGCCTGGCCTCCGCGTTCCGTATCGACAGGCGTGTCGAGGGGGTGGATCTTTGCGCGCCCGGCGCGTTGTGGCTTGGCTCCGCGATCCGCAAAAGAGGCGCCATCGGCGAAAGTATCCGCATCGGCATCACCCGAGACGCGCATCTCGTCTTGCGCTTTTTTGAGCGCGGCAATATTTTCGTCAGCGGACCCAAGAGACTTCAAATTTGAGAGGCGAATTGCGGTAGGATTCTCAACCCGGCACGCGCGAGGGCGCGCGATCTCGCCGTTGAACAGCATTGGCCAACAGCGTTTCAAAAAGGAGCACCATGAAATCCGATCACAAACTTCCGGCGCCCAACCGGCGAGAATTTCTCGGCAATTCCGCAGGCTTGCTTCTCGGCGGCGTCCTTGGAAGCTCGTTGTTGGCCGCCGGCGAATCTTCAGCGGCATTCAGAGCTGCGAATATGCCCCAACCTTCCAGCGCCTCTCCGCGCCGAATCATCATCGACACAGATCCCGGCGTGGATGACGCCTTCGCGATTCTCCTCGCGTTGAGCTCGCCCGAACTCAAAGTCGAGGCGATCACGCCCGTATCGGGGAACGTGCCCCTCGAGCTGACGCTTCCAAACGCGCTGCGGCTCGTCGAAATCGCCGGCCGCACCGATATTCCTGTCGCCGCGGGCGCAAGCGTTCCGCTTACTCGACGCCTCATCACTGCAAGCTACGTTCACGGTGAAGACGGCCTCGGCGGCGTAAATTTCCCTCCTCCGAAAACCAAGCCTGTCACCGAGACCGCGACCGAAATCATCCGCCGCATCGTCCGTGCCCATCCAGGAGAAGTTACGATCGTCGCCGTCGGCCCTCTCACAAATATCGCCACAGCTCTCCGCTCCGATTCCGAACTCGCGAGCATGATTCCGAATCTCGTCCTGATGGGCGGATCGATCTCCGGCGGGAATATCACTCCGGCAGCCGAATTCAATTTCTACGTGGATCCCGAAGCAGCATACGTAGTCTTTCACTCCGGAATTCCAATCGTCATGGTCGGACTTGACGTCACGCGCAAAGTCCAGCTCCGCGACGACGACGCCGCCGCTCTTGAAGCAGGCGCAAATCCCGTAAGCAAAGCCGCCGGGCGAATTGCGCGCAGCACCATCGCTCAATACCGGCGAACCGGCTTCCCCGGTTTCCCGATGATGCACGATCCGCTTGCCCTCGCCACGCTTCTCGATCCGACGCTCGTCAAACTGAAGGATTTCTACGTCAATATCGAAATCGAGGGCGAACTGACCGCCGGCGAATCCGTGGCCTACGACCACGCTCCGGTTCGTCATTCCGCGCCCCTCGAGAGCGGCGGGACACTTGACGGGCGCAATGCCGACGAACCGTTTCACACAAACACGAAGGTCGCGGTCGATGTGGATGCCGACAGGTTCATGCGCCTGCTCGTCGGCCGATTGACGAACCGCGCCTCATAAGCCGCGCGCTTGCGCAGCAGGAAAAGACCTTATTGCGTCGGGGCGCAAGCCTGTCAAAAGCTCAGATATCGCTTTCTCTAAATCTTTGGTAAATTGCCGGTCGAGCCAACCCCGCTCACCTCGAATCGGAGATACCGATGAACAATCTTGACCTGCGACCCCTATCCGTAGGAGAAATTCTCGACCGCACGTTTACCATCTACCGGAATTACTTCGTCCTTTTTATCGGAATCTCCGCGATTCCGCAGCTTCTAGTGCTCGCCTTGAGCCTTGCGCAAGTGGCAGTCTTGGCGCCCGCCGGCTTTCCGACTCCGGGAGCGCGAGGCGTGCCCACACCGCCTCTTTCATCCGTGGGTTCAATCGCTTCGTACCTGATTCTGGCGTTCCTTGCCCTGGTCGTCACGCTCATCGCTTTGATTCTGTCACAAGGAGCAACGGTGATCGCCGTCTCCGAGCTCTATCTCGGCCGCACGATAACGATTGGAGATTCTTTTCGGCGCGTTCGCGGCGAGCTGGGCACCATCTTCGGCGTAATGATGCTGAACGGCCTTGCGACATTCGTTGGGCTTATCCTGCTGATCGTTCCGGGAATTTACGTCATGTGCCGGCTTCTCGTTGGCATCCCTGCTGCTCTGCTCGAAAATCTCGGTTCCCGGGCGGCGGTCGAGCGCAGTTGGCAACTCACAGAGGACAGCGCCGGACGCGCCTTCCTCGTCTTCCTCCTCTATTTCGCGCTGAGCATGGCGGCGACCATGCTCTTCGCCTTTCCATTCCAGATGGCGATCATCCTTGTAAAGGGCAATCCATCGTTGATTCTAGTCTTCATGGGATTGGCGCAGGTTGGAACGTTCATCGCCAACGTTCTCGTTGTCCCTGTGATGACGATTGCGAGCGCTATCCTTTATTACGACCTCCGCGTTCGGAAGGAAGCGTTCGATCTTCAAGTGATGATGGCACCCCTGGTCGGCCCGGTGACCGGCGGCGTGCCAAAGGTGATCACTTAGTCGTGGCTTCGCCAGTTCTTTCGGATACCCTTTCTCGGTGAACAGACGGAGCCGCTTCCGAACAGCATTCGACTGGATTGCGCGCATCGTTGTGCTTGCGATGTCGGCAACAGTAGCCGCCGCGCAGACGAAGCCGCCCACGCCCGGTCCATACGAGTCCGGCCCGTACGATCCACGCGCATTCGCTGCCGAATTTCACCAGCTCGAAGCATCTCTCAAGCAGCAGCACGCAACTCGCGAAGATCTCGACGCATTTCGCACTCGTCTTCCCGTTAAATGGCAAGTTGACACGCCCGATCGCCGCTACGAAGTTTCGAGCGAGCCTCTGCGTTCAATTCTTCTCGATGCCGAAAGGAATCCGGCTAAACGCGCCTCGCACGTTGATGAAGCGGAAGCCTGGCTCGGCAATCTCGCGGATCAAGCCCAAAATTATTCCTCGCGCGCGGCGTCGCCAAATCCAGACGCGCGCAAAGATCTCGACGAAATCTTAAGCCAGCGCGAATTCGCTTCCGTTCGGCCGCCGAACGCCTGGGATCGCCTCAAGCAACGCATCAGCGATTGGCTTCTGCGTATTATTGAAAGGCTCCTCCATCAAATCGGCAGGCATCCGCTAGGCGCGAAATTTCTTTTCTGGTTTCTCATCGCCGCCGCCGTGGCATGGATTGCGATGATGCTCTTCCGATTCTGGGGCGAGCGCGGCCGAATCGAGGAAATGCAAAGCATCGGGCACGTCGCGGCGCACCGGTCGTGGCAGGAGTGGATTCGCGCCGCAAGGCTTGCTGCCGACGGCGGAAATTATCGCGAAGCCGTCCATTCCACCTACTGGGCCGGCATCACCTACCTCGAAGATCTTGGCGTCGTCGTGCCGGATCGCTCTCGGACGCCGCGTGAATACTTGCGGCTCGTTGAAGAATCCAGCGGCTATCTGCCTTCGGAGCGCGCCAAGCGGAGGGATTCTCTGGCCGCGCTCACTTCGCGGCTCGAACGCATTTGGTACGGGCTGCGTCCCGCTCGCGTGGAAGATTTTCAGGATTGCATGCACCAGGTCGAGGAACTCGGATGCCGTTTGCCATAGATCCCTCCGATCGCAAACTCGTGTATTTCTCTGCGGCGGCGTTCATCGTTCTCGCAACGGCGCTCGCGTTCTTCGCGCCACCTTCTCGGGAACAAGCCAGCCCGATTCCGTCGATCTATTCGGTGGATTCCAATGGCGCGCACGCCGCCTATTTGCTCTTGAAGCAGCTACGATATCCCGTGCGCGTCTGGGAACGCCCGCCGAACGAATTGCCTGAGGATCCCGGCGGCAGCGTGCTGGTTCTTGCCGATCCCATTCAGCCGCCGGTTGAAAAAGATCGAGCCGCGCTTTTGAATTTCGTCAAGGCCGGAGGGAGGATTGTGTTCACAGGCTCTATGTTGACCTCCTTTTTCCCCGACGCTCATTCGTCCGAAGAAGCGCTCGAGTCCCCGTGGCAGACCTACGACTCCGATTTCCCAAGCAATTTCACCGCAGGCGCGCCGAAAATTTCGCTTCAGCCTGAAGCCGAATGGACCACGATCGAACCGTCGCAGATGCCCCTGTACGGGCCGGCGGATTCCGCCGTCGTCGTGAGCTGGCGGCTTGGGCGCGGCGAAATTCTTTGGTGGGCTGGCGCCACTCCGCTCACCAACGCCGGAATCACGCACGACGGCAATCTGAATCTCTTTCTGAACGCCGTCGGTTCCCAAAATGGCAACGCGTCCGAGCAGCCCACAATTTACTGGGACGAATATTTCCACGGCCAGCGCGATTCGCTCTGGGCCTACGTCGAAAAGACGCCCGTGGCATGGGGTCTTCTGCAAGTCGCAATCCTGGGTTTTGCGGTATTGTTCACGTTTAGCCGGCGCAGCGGACCGATCGCCATGCCCGCCACGGTTTCGCGGCTGTGGCCGCTCGAATTCGTTGACACCATCGGCGGCCTCTACGAGCGGGCGCGCGCCGAGCCCGCCATGGTCGGCGCGGTCTATCAGCGATTCCGCTCGCTGCTCACGCGCCAGTTGCGCTTGCCGCTCACGACAACGGATGCCGCGCTCGCGGAAGCTGTTCGCGTGCGGCTTGGCTTAAAGGACGATGAGCTTGGCGAAACGTTGCGCCGCGCCGCTGCCGCGAGCCGCGCCGCCAAAGTGCCGCCCGGCGATGCGCTCGAAATAATCCGTCGCCTCGAATCGCTCGAAGGGCAGCTTATCTTGAAAAGAAAAAAGTAACAGGAGGAATTCGACTCGTGGAAAACCTCTCACGCCTCGCCGCGCACGTTCGCAACGAATATGCAAAAGTCATCATCGGCCATCGGGACGTCATCGACCAGATGCTGCTCGTCCTTGTGTGCGGCGGCCACGCCCTGATGGAAGGCGTCCCCGGCCTCGCAAAAACGCTCGCCGTAAAAACGCTCGCGCGAATTTGCGGCCTCGGTTTTCAACGCGTCCAATGCACCGCCGACCTGATGCCGGCCGACGTCATGGGCACGAATGTCTTCAACATGGCCACGAGTTCTTTTGCGCTCCATCGCGGGCCCGTCTTCACCGATTTGCTGCTTGTGGATGAAATCAACCGCACCTCCCCGCGCACGCAAGCCGCACTTCTCGAAGCCATGGAGGAGCGCCAGGTGACGATTGATGGTACGCGTTACGCCCTCTCCGGCAATTTCACGGTTCTCGCCACGCAGAATCCGATCGAGTTCGAAGGCACGTATCCCCTGCCTGAAGCGCAACTCGATCGCTTCCTTCTCAAGATTCGCGTCGGCTACCCATCCGAAAAAGAGGAAGCCGAAATTCTTGAGCGTTGGGGCCAGGGATTCGATTTCCGCCGGTTCGAGGCCATCGAGCTCGCGCCGATCGACGCTGCATGGCTCGCCGCCGCGCGCCAGGAAATCGAAAGCGTACGTGTCGAGCCGGCGCTCTACAAATATCTCGTCACGTTGGTTCGCAGGACACGCGACTGGCCCGCCCTCACTCTCGGCGCAAGCCCTCGCGCGGCCATCGGGCTTTTTTCTGTCGCGCGCGCTCTCGCTGGCATCGAGGGCCGCGATTTTCTCATCCCCGACGACATCAAAATCGCCGCGCCCGCCGTGCTTCGCCATCGCATCATGCTGAAGCCTGAAGCCGATCTCGAAGGGCTGACCGCGGATCAGGTGGTATCCGAAATTCTTGCGGCGGTCGAGGTGCCGAAGTAGTGATCGAGAATCCGCTCGCGCCTCCGGCAGCCGTTGCTCGCGCGCGCCCGAACGGGCGAATTCCGTTTGGATTCGGTCCGCGCTTTTTCGTCGGCATTCTGCTCGGCTTCGGCTGCCTCATTCCCGCGTGGTGGTTTCCGCGGATGATCGCCGCGATGTTTTTGTGGGACGGCGTATTCGTCGCCGCATGGCTCTGGGATTTCCTGCAGCTTCCTTCGCCCGGCCAACTGGAACTCCACCGCATCTGGCGAACGCGTCCAGCGCTCGCCTGCGCCAGTTCCATCGCGATCGAAATCACGAATTCGGGCCGCATCACAATTCGCGCGCGAATCACGGACGAAACTCCACTCAGCTTGCGCACCGAGCCTGCGAACGTCGAACTCAGAGTCCGCGCCGGGGCCACCGCGCAGGCGAAATACGAAATTCTCCCCGCCGAACGCGGCGACGCGCGCGCTGGCCGCATGTTCGTAACCTATCAAAGCGCGATGCGCCTAGCCGAACGCTGGGCCGTTGCCGATACCGCGCAAGTCGTTCGCGTCCTGCCCAACATCGAAGAAGCTAAGCAGCACACTCTGTACCTGATTCGCAGCCGCCAAATTGAAATGGAGAAGCGACGGCGCCGCCAGCGCGGCATCGGACGCGAATTCGATTCTCTGCGCGAGTATCGTGAGGGCGACGAGATTCGCGACATCTCCTGGACCGCGACGGCCCGGCGAAATCATTTGATCACGCGCGTCTTTGAAATCGAGCGCAGCCAGATCGTATGGCTCGTTCTTGACGCCGGGCGATTGCTGCGCTCGCAAGTGGAGGAGCCGGGCCGCGCGCTGCGAATCTCGAAACTCGACTACGCTGTAAACGCGGCGCTCTCGCTCGCGCAGGTCGCGCTTCACCGCGGCGATCGCGTCGGCCTGCTCGCCTACGGCCGCCGCATCCAGCAGAATGTCAACGCCGCGCGCGGTCATCGCCACGTGCGCGCCATCGTGGAATCGCTCTCGCAAGTGCACGGCGAAGCCGGTGAGGCTGACCACGCCCGCGCCGCGCACTCTCTTCTCACCACGCAGAAGCGCCGCAGCCTCGTTGTGTGGATCACGGATTTCGCGGAGACGGCCACAACTCCCGAAGTCATTGACTACGCGATGCACATGACGACGCGGCATCTCGTCCTCTTCGTCGCGATGGGCCAGCCCGATCTTAATGCCGTCGCCAACACGACTCCGGCAACGCAGGAAGACATGTATCGCCACGTCGCCGCGCTCGAAATTTCGCACCGCCGCGAAGTGCTCCTTCGCGGCCTGCGGCAGCGCGGCGTCCTCGCCCTCGAGCTAATGCCAAACGTCCTCGCATCCTCGCTCGTCAACCAATACCTCGACATAAAAGAACGCAGCCTGCTCTAGCCGTCTCATCGTCGCGCCGGCATCGTGCCGATGATTTTCCGCCCAGTGACCCAAAACAAAAACGCCGGCAAGATGCCGGCGCTACGAAGGAACTTTGCTCACTCTCGCGCTGATTGCTACGCCTGATCGGGTTGTGCCCGCCGCGAAAAATTCAAATACGTCATCAGTAGAGTGAACATCACCGCAGCAAAAAGATACTTCAACGCCCGCGGAATATCAGACGGCGAGAGAAACGCCTCAATAATTCCCGCAACAAATAGCATCGGAATCGTGCCAAGCAGCAGCCGCGCCGCGCGTCCTCCCGCTCGCGCCAGCGATTCGCGTCGCGGCAGCAATCCGGGAAACAGCATCCCCCGCGCAATCTCAAAGCCCGCGCCTCCCGCAATAAAAATAGCGGGAAGCTCGATCACCCCGTGCGGCGCCACAAAACTCCAAAGATCCGAAGCCATGCCCGCCTTCCACGTTGCAGCGCCAATCACGCCCAGGAGCACGCCATTCAATACCAGCATCCAGATCGTGCCAATCCCCGCCGTGATTCCGTATGCGAACGTAGCGAAAGCGACCAGCATATTGTTGGTCATAATCCCGGACGCTGCTGCAGGCTTGACCGTCACAATCGATTGCGTCCACATTTTGTGACGCTCGATCGTCTCCATCATCTCCGGACCAAGCAGCCTTGGCGCGAATGCCGGATCGTGAATCGTAACGGCCCAAGCCGCCACCGCGGTCACCATGAAAATTGTAAACGCCAGCAAAGTTTCCGGCAGCGTTTCGCGGAAAATCTGCGGATATGTCTGCGAATAAAACTTCACAATGCCGCTGATTTTCGGCCGTTGGCCCATGTAGATAAGGTTATGCGCGCGCCCCAAAAGCTGATTGAGATACGCGGCAAGCTGCGGGCTCGTGATATCCTCGCGCACGGCCGCAAGGTCCGACGCGGTCTGGCGGTACAATAAGCCGAGTTCCTGCAGTTCGCGATGATCGAGAGCCGAGACTCCGCCCGATCTTGACCTGCTCACGAGCTGCTCGAGCCGCGACCAATAAGGCTTTCGCTTCTCAAGCCAACGCGTAGAAATCATGTCGCTGCCACCAACGAATCTCCCGCCGCCGAACGCTTCCGCCGACAAGATTACCATTGAAACACCGGAGCAAACCGCACTCGAATTCGCCATCGCTGGAGTCGGCAGCCGGTTTCTCGCGCTGGCGTTCGATATGCTGATTCAGCTTTTGATTCTCGGCGGCATGTTTCTTATCGGCGGCGTCTTTCACGGTGCATTCGGCAGCAATTGGGCGGTCGCGCTGCTGATTCTTGCGCTCTTCATTGTTTTTTTCGGCTACTTCGCGATCTTCGAAGCGGTGTGGAACGGCCAGACGCCCGGAAAGCGAATCACGCATATTCGCGTGATAAAAGATTCCGGCCGCCCCATCACGCCCGCCGAATCGTTTGGCCGCAACTTAATGCGGATCGTGGACAGCTCTCCGGCATTCTTATACGCCATCGGCATCGTGAGCGTTTTGCTCAGCAAGCAGAACAAGCGCCTCGGTGATTTCGTCGCGGGCACGATCGTGATTCACGAGCGGGAACTTCAGGATATCCGGCCGTTGTGGCAGCCATCGGCAATCGCAGCGGCAACGAAATACGGAGCCGCGAATCTGACGCCGGAGGAGTTTGCCGTCGTCGAAGCATTCCTAAACCGGCGAAGCTCGCTCGACGCCGGCGTCCGCTTCCGTATGGCCGAGCAGATCGCCACACGCATCAAGCCGAAACTCACCGCGGCCCCGGAAAATTTCCCCTCGGCCGAGCCATTGCTTGAAGCCGTCGCCGCCGAGCGCCGCGCCTCCGCGCGCTACATCTGAACGCACCAACGCAACAAACGATACGCACTGGCGTAAACCTGGAATCGCTCTGAGTCACCGCAATGCAGGTCGCGTCAGCGGCTACGCCTTCGCGCCGGAAACCTGGCCAAACGACTTGATCGCGCTGGCTTCATCCGGATGAACGTCGAACACCGCGTTCAGGCTCGTCATCTTCAGCATTTCCTGCACCTTTGGGCTGAGGTTTGAGAGCTTCAGTTGGCCGCCGGCCCTGCGCACCACCGTATGGCTGCGCACCAACTCGCCGATCCCTGCGCTATCCACGTGGTCGCACTCGGATAAGTTCAACAGGATCTTCGTCTTCCCCTCCTCGACGAGTGCTTGAACGATGTCGCGGAGCATCACGTTGCCTTCGCCGAGCGTAATTCTTCCGCTGATGTCTACGATGGTGGCCTCGGCTCCGTGTCGCGTTGCCGCCTGCATTCTAAGATTCTTGCGTTCCTGAATGCTGATTCCCGCGCGATCGAGGATCTCGCACGCCACACTCGCCACTTCGCGCCACTCCGTCCTTACGATGATCATCGAGCGCTTGTCGCCCAGGACTTTCCGGAATAGCGCTGCGTCTTCGTTATCCGGAATCGGCTGCGGAATGTTCTTATCTGCCGACGCGGATTTCGCCGCTGCCGAGCCTGCGCCCGCGCCAGCCAGCCCGAGTAAGGCTGTAGCACCGATTCCGATCGCCAGCGCCTGCCCCAGACCCGGAATTGCCAGCAGCGTCGCCGCCACCACTCCCGCCGTCATTCCCGCCGCGCCGCCCGCGAATCCACCGGCCCACGAACCGAAATCTTTCGCCATGCTCGCGGCCTCAGTTTCAGAAGTCGTCAGGAAAACGATCGATTCCTGCGGCACGTTCCGCTTCAGCAGCTCTCTCAAAGCCTTCTCGGCTTTATCGCGCGAATCGAACACGCCTATTGCAGTTTCCATTTGGGCTTCTCCTTGTGCCAATTTCATCAACGGCTGTCTTCGGGGACAGCTCGGCGAGATCTCCAAAATGAGGGGCCTATCGTGGTGTCCGCCCACCAACGAACGCGAACGCTCGCTGGCCCGCTGGAGTGGCGAAAATTTGCTCCTATACGTGTAATTTGTCAAGCGGAATGGCCCGTAAACCCAGCGATTTCGCCGGATATCGCCCCCGGCCTGATCCACTTGCGGGTCATGTACGTACTCCCCCCGGGAGCAGTTCTCGTACCGCCGGCGTCTCGCCGGCTCTTAGGCACTCGAGGCCGCACGCCAAACGAATCGGAAGCGCGCCGATTCACAAAACAAATCCACGCAAATATCTGCGGCATCACATGACGCTCGATGGCAACTCAATCACTGACATCAACTCACATTTGCGCCAAAGCGCCTGGCGTTTCTGTTGAACAATTCAACACATGTTAACAATTTCAACGGGGCCCGGCGTTGAGCCTCGCCCCGCAAGCAAATCAAATCCAATGAAACGAACCCGCTTACGGCCAGCCGCCGGTCCGCAGTGGCACTCGAATTGCATAGTTAACAGCAGGGCCATTTTGATCTAGGCGGCTGCAGGACTGGACTTGGCGTATCCCAGCGACCCGATCTGCCTCGCCAGCGAAGCCGGTCAGACATCGGTCGAATCAAGGCCATCCTGCAGTCGCCTTCTCGCTTCCACGTGCACCTCGGCAAGAAGGCTGTGAACCATCCCCACTGGCTCGCAGCCTTCGAGCCAACTTTTCGCCATGGGCAGTTGGCCAATCGTAGCGCCGGCTTCTTGCCGGCGGTTTTAGTCCTGGAATTTTTCTATTTGAGAATTACTTCAGCGAAGCAGCTTCCGCCTTGGCGTCGCGCAGGATAGGAATATCCGGATCCGCGTCCTTCCAAAGCGTGAGGAAATCATTGTAAGCGGCGTGCGCTTTCGCCGTGTCGCCGGCTTGAACATACGCCCGCGCAAGCCCCAGATGCGCCAGCGCGCCAGTCGGGCAATTCTGCACCAATCCGCGGTGATCAGTTATCTTCTGAAACTCCGCAACCGCCGCGCCGCCCTGCTTCGCCGATAGGTACCCTTGCCCGCGGACGTACACCGGATACATGCACGAATTGATGCCCGCTCCTCCGGAACTGATCGATAGCTCAATCGGAGAGGCGGCCTGAAGCAACTCGATCGCGCGCGCGGGATTTTTTTGCTCGATCGCGATCTGCGCCTCAACCGTAGGCACCCAAAGAGATTTCACGAGAGTATCCAAGGGGAAACGCTTCGCGAGGCTCTGGGCCGCGGATTCCGCATGAGCGGAATCTCCCGCCATCGCAAATGCCAGCGCCGCTTCCTCGGCGATAGGGCGGTTCGCCGATGCCAAATTGACGGACCCAGACGCGTTTTGCCGCGCCTCCGCGGAATATCCGAATTCAGCTTCGCGAATCGCACCGTTCTCTTGCCAAAACGCCGCGCTTTCCTTGTTGTCTGTTCGCAGCGCCGCGTCAACCGCGCGTCTCGTCAATTCGCGGGCCTTTTGCAAATGGCCGGAAAACGCTTCGGTATCGGATTGAAAAGCCCACCGTTCGTGCTCCAGGTCCGGCTTGCCATCAAACCACGACATTTGTTCTGCCATTCCCCGCGTGTCGCCCCGAAGAAAATCAATTTCGTAGAATTGAAGGTGAATGGCATCGTCGTCCAGCTTCTTCGCGATTGCTTCGTCCAGCGGCTTCCGCGATTCATCCAGGCGATCGAGAATCATGAACACGTCTGATAGCGATTCCAGGTCGATCACATTATTCGGATCAAGATCGACGGCTTCACGCACAGCGTCCAGTGATTTGTCGGGCTGCCCCAATTGGGAATAGATCACGCTAAGATTGTTATAAGGAATCGCATCGCGCGGATAACTCTGAATCCATTCTTCATAAGTTGAGGCCGCTTTCTCCAGTTCGCCGGCCACAAATGCGTAATAGGACGATGCAATATGGAATTTCTCCAGTTCACTCGCGCGATCGCGCAGCTCGAATGCTTTCGTGAGATAGGTGGACGCGCGATCCGGCTGGCCGAGATTCCCGTACATGATCCCGATGCCGCCATACGCGCTCGCAAAATTCGGATCAAGTTCCACGGCCCGCAAGAAATACGGCAGCGCCGCGGAGGCGCCTTTCTCGTGCTCCGCCTTACGGCCAAGCGTGTAGGCCTTGAGCGCTTCGAGCGACGGCGTGGTTTCTTGAGCGAGAGGCACATCGAATTTCTGCACGGATGAGAGCGATTCACCGAGCTCGCCGCGGAGTTTCGTTGCCGCGGTGCCGAGCGCGTCCAGCACCTTCTCCTTGCCCGCCGCGCGCTCCTGTTCCTCCGCCAGAATGTCGCCGGTGTGGCAATTCACTGCTTTCAAGCCGACGATAAACTCGCTTCCAATACTCGCAATCGTGCCCGACACATATGCCTTGCTCTCCGCGCGCTGGCAAAGTTCCCGAGCGATGTCGGGTGTTAGCGCGGCGTTCGCCGGTTTCGTCATCATCCGAAGCGTCGACGTCACTTTGTCGTCGGACAACACGTTCAAGAACGGCGACTGGCGCAGCGAAACGCCGAGCGCTTGCTTCAGCGTGTCGTCAAACACGGGATCGTTAGTGGAATTCGCGAAGTCGCCGACGAGGACTGTATCTCGCTCGGTAAGCACCGTAGGCTTGCTGCGGCCTTTAAAAAACCAAAAAGCGCCGGCGGCAATCACTACGACCGCAACCGCAGCGACGGCGATCAGCATGCCCGAGTGCGACGGTGCCGCGGCTGTAATCTCACCCGACGGCGGCCGCGTAGCCGCGCCCGAATCAGATAGCGGCACGTTCGATGAAACGGCCGATGGCGCAGACGATGGTAAAGTCTTCGATGACCCCGAACCCGGCGCGCCCGTGCTCCGCGCGGCGGACCCCGCTGCCGCAGGCGTCAAACTCGCTGCGGGGACAGCAGCAGTGACCGTTGCCGTCGCAGTGCGCGTCGAATCAAATTCACGCCGAATCCTTTTCAAATCCGCGCGCAGATCGGACGCATGCTGATAACGCAGCTCGCGATCCTTTTCGAGCGCACGGCTGATCGCGCGCTCAAGGTCCGGCGGCACGTCGGAATTCAGCCGCACCGGCGCAACGGGCGTGCGATTCAAAATCGCATCGAAAATCACGCCGGAAGTTTCGCCGTGAAATGGCGGCGCACCCGTCGCCATTTCGTACAGCACCACGCCAAAACTAAAAATGTCGCTGCGCGCATCCACCTCTTTGCCGCGCACTTGCTCGGGCGACATATACGCCACCGTACCGAGCGTGCTGCCGGGGCTCGTCAGGTTCTCGGGCGAGAGCCCCGCCGTCTCTTGCGTGGCAGAAATCGACTGCGCTGAAGGCGCGGCAATCGTCTTCGCCAGACCGAAATCGAGAATTTTCGCCTGCCCACGCTGCGTGATGAAAAGATTGGCCGGCTTGATGTCGCGATGAATGATGCCTTTGTCATGCGCCGCGGCAAGCGCATCGGAAATTTGAATGCCGAAATCGAGCAAATCTTCGTTCCCGAGCGGCTTGCCCGCCACGCGGTGCTTTAGCGTCTCGCCTTCGAGGTATTCCATGGCGATAAAAAGCCGCCCGCCGTCCTCGCCAATTTCGTAAATCGTGCAAATGCCCGGATGATTGAGCGCAGAAGCCGCGCGAGCTTCGCGCCGGAAACGCTCGAGCGCGACGGGATCTTTCGCAACATCATCCGGAAGGAATTTCAGCGCAACGGGGCGGCCGAGATTCACATCCTCGGCTTTGTAAACGACGCCCATGCCGCCGCCGCCGAGTTTCTCGAGAATCCGGTAGTGCGAAAATTGCGATCCGGAGCTTGGCGCCCCCGAGCTTGGCAAACTGGATGAAGACTGTTCTGCCATCGCGCGCGCATCTTACCAGTTTCCGCACCAACGCTAAAGTCCGAAGGCAATCCGAAACCTTCTACCGATTTGGCTCCCTACGGCTACCCGGCGCGCCGCTTGCGTCCCGATCCGATCGGGAAAGTCCGGCCTGCTTTCCACGAATCTGATTTGCCAATGTACGCGCCCGGCTAGCGCCAAAGCGAGCCACTCCGAAGTTGACGCGCGTAATAATCCAACAGACTGTTGATAAATTCATCGCCTACAGCGCCCAGCCAATTCTGCGCGTTTTTCCAAATCCCATGATATGAAGCAGCTAGGGAACCAGCTGCCGCGTTCTGCCTGGCACTCGAATTGCTTCTTTCAACGCGAGGCCCGGCAGCATCGCCCGGCGAGGAGACAAAAATGGCCAAGAAATCCGCTACCAAGTCAAAGTCAGCGAAGAAACTTCAAGGCAAAAAGCTTGAGAAAGTGAACACTCTCATAATCAGGGCCTAGTACTAGAATAATTGCCAACCGAGACCGACTGACGCGGCGTCGGAGGCGGCTCGTCTCGCGTCGAGATAGGTAGCATCATTTATCGAATTCGCACGGCCAAGCAGCCCAGCCCCTTGGCTGCACGAACTGATTACGGATGAGGCCATTCAATTTCACTCCACCGGCCGCCAATTTCGCTCCACCAGCCGTTCAGAGCCCGGAGGCCCCTGCCTCCGGGACCAACTGCAATTAACGACAATCGTCAAAACTGCGTCCTCGGGTGGAACAATCGCATCCCGCAGCATTGCGCCTCAGTCCGCGTGCTGTCGCATCGTCCGCAGCGAATATGCTAACAGCGCATCGAAACGGCCGTTCAGAGCCCGGAGGCTCCCACCTCCGGGACCAATCGTAATCGATGGCGATCCCCGTGATGGCAGCCTCGTCTAGCAGGATTGCATCCCGCGCTCCGCTCCGACGGCGCTGGCGAATCACCCGCCGATAAACTAAAATCCCGCAGGTCGAACATGGGAACACGATCCACGCTATCGAGCTTCTGCCACAGCACGCCGAAAGAATATTCAGCGATCGAACTCAGAACCACTTACGCCAGCGCCCGCCGCATCGCCGCACGTTTCGTTGCCGCGGCAACTCTCGTCCTCCTCGCGTGCCTTCCCTCGTCCGCCCAGGAAGCCCGCTGGAAGGAATTATTCGCGCAAGCTGGCCAACTCAAGCAGCAAGGCAAGCCGGTCCAAGCCCTCCCTGTCGCTCAGGAAGCCGAACGCGTTGCCGAGGCCACGTTCGGCCCGGAAAACGCCTACACTTTGGCTTCGATCAATCGCTTGGCCACGATTTACGACGATCTCGGCCGATACTCCGAAGCCGAACCGCTCTATAAGCGCGCCATCACCATCGGGATTAAAACCCTCGGTCCCGAGAGCGAGGGCATCGGCGCGATGCTCAATAATCTCGCCGCGCTGAATGAAGAAACCGAGCGCTACTCCGATTCCGAACGGTTCTACAAGGGCGCTCTCGCGATCAACGAAAAGCTATTCGGTCCCGCCAATCCCGCGGTCGCGATTAATCTCAACAACATCGGCTTGCTCTACACGATGCAGAGCCGCTTTGCCGGAGCCGAACCGCTCTATCGGCGCGCGCTCGCGATTGACCGGAAGGCCTACGGCGATGAAAATCCGCACGTCGCCATTACGCTCAACAATTTGGGATTGATGTATACGCAGGAGGCCCATTACCCCGAGGCCGAGCCGCTATTCAAGCAAGCTCTCGCCATCGATCAAAAAGAGGGCAATAGCTCAGCGATCGCCACAGACATTCACAATCTCGCCGCCCTTTACGAACTCGAAGGCCATCAATCGCAATCCGAGGAACTCTACAAGCGCGCGCTCACCATATACGAGAAGCAACTGGGGCCTGATCATCCTAACGTCGCCGACACACTTGGCCGCCTGTCTCAGTTGTATTCCGATCAGGGACTCTACGGCGATGCCGAGCCGCCGTTGAAACGCTCCCTCGCCATCTACGAAAAGGTCTTCGGGCAGGAAAATCTCACGGTCGCCACAAGCATGAGCGACCTCGGCCTGCTCTACGTTTACCAGGGCCGCGGCCCCGAAGCCGAGCCGCTCCTCAAGCAATCTCTCGCTATCAGGGAAAAAGCGCTCGGCCCCGATCATCCGCAACTCGCGAGCGCGATGTACCGCGTCGCCTATCTCTACGAAGCGGAGAGTCGCAACTCGGAGGCGGAACCGCTTCTCAAGCGCGCGCTCGCGATTCACGTCAAGGAACTCGGTGAGGAAACTCGTCCCGTCGGCGCGGATGTTTCTCTTCTCGGCGTCGTTTGCGTCCACGAAGGCCGCAACTCGGAGGCCGAAACTTACCTGAAGCGCGCCGTCGAAGTCGTCTCCAAATCAATCGGCCCCGAGACCCGCGAGATGGCCTCGACGCTCACTGATCTCGCCGGCGTGTATCAAGGCGAAGGCAAGTACGCCGATGCCGAACCCCTCTACAAGCGCGCCCAAACAATTTTTGAAAAAGTTCTCGGCGCCGGCCAGCCCGAGGTCTACACCAACCTCTTCAATCTGACTGGCGTTTACGAAGCGATGGGCCGCCACGACGAAGCCAATTCCTACATGGAGCGCGGCCTTTCGCTCATCCGCCGGCGCTTCGAGTACAACTTTTCCTACATGAGCGA